>Ga0315901_10001732_pt1 | contig 31225 bp, 41 predicted proteins | sample LakEriMetagenome_10_FD_203761 | JGI IMG/M metagenome (GOLD analysis project Ga0315901, IMG submission 203761) | Freshwater fungal communities from buoy surface, Lake Erie, Ohio, United States - Buoy 2 MA116 | ecosystem: Environmental > Aquatic > Freshwater > Lake | place: USA: Lake Erie, Ohio...
TCGACATACCTGCCAGAGAAGTACTGCTGCTCTCGACCAAAATCGCGACCCAGACCCCCATAGGCGGGTACTGTCGATTGCGGGAAAGGCGTGGTTACATTGGGAGCATAGGTCAGCCGATTCAACGAAGGTGTTTTTGCGAGTGGCGGCGTTTCACTGTCTCCACCTAAAAGCATAGGCGCTGCTGCCGCCAGCCCGGATATTCCCAAGCCTTTCATCCCACCAACACCACTCATAAACCCAGAACGGGCCGCTTCCCCAGCCGCCCCAGACGAGGTCAGGGAAGACAACCCTTGGCCCATAGCAGAGAAAGGAGACGCCGCCGCAGCCTGCGCAGCTCCCTGCTGCGCAGCCGCCAACTCCGCAGCCGACGCGCCACTCAACCCGCCAGCCATCTCCGCCGCCGTACCAGCGGCTCCTGCCCCAGCCAACCCTGCGCCCAACCCCGCGCCGCCATACGCGCCCAATCCGGCCATAAGCCCTTTATTGAGATCGCCCGTAGCCAACGCGGTGCCGCCACCCATAAGCATAGCGGCAACAGGGGGCGGTACTCCCATAGCAGTCATCGCCACACCGCCGATTACCGGCAGGATGTTCGATAAGAACCCGGCTTCAGGCAAGCCCGTGCTGGGGTTAATGCTGAGAGATCCGCCGTGTGCTGCCGCCAGAGCTTGCAGCCCGCGAACTTCCCCGTTGGACATGTGCACAAGCGTGGAGTCCGACCCCCGGCCTTTGGATGCAAGCTGCTTAGCTACGTTACGGTAAGGCATGTTAATCCCCGATTACCTGCTGATCTCTTCCCAGTCCAAAGAACCGAGAACTTCATTGCCGTTGGACGCCCCCGTGCAGGCTAGCGTAATCTCATAAGCGGTTGCTGTGAAGGGATTGCGCTCAAGCTGGGTGGTGAACAGTGCAGCCTTCAAAATGTCCACGCTAGTAGCCCCTTGGTTGGAGCCTTGGAAATAGCCCGTTGCCAAGATTCGCCCCCCAGTAGAGGTAAACGATACGCCAGTAATATTGTACTCAACAGAAGAGTTTGCACCTGCACTGACCCAAGCGCCGCCTGTTGTGGTGCCGTTTACCACCACTGACCATTGGTAGTTGGCGTTGTTTGTGATGCCCAAAATTGATATTGCGGTCAGGATGGCGACCCCATCTAGCCGCGTTGATTTGAGGCGGAATGAGACAACTGGGTAGAGCGTACCGGCAGTGGTCAGCGTTCTGGGGCTTGTGATGGGGTTACCGGCAGACAACTGCGCCCCGCGCAACTCGTACCCACCTTCAGAAATCACCGTCGAGCAGACCTGTTTGAGAGTGCTGGCCCCGGTGGTAGCCCCCACGTTAGCCATTTCGTACCGCAGGGGTAAAGAAGCGGTGGTGATGTACGTGGTGTTAACCAGATTGGCGTGGTCAAAGTTGTGAGCAGGGACGAAAACCCCGTCGATGATGAACCCGGTGCGCACCGTACCAAGCCCCAGCCACTCAATGTCAAGATAAAGAATCTGCGCCTTGGAAGAGTCCAGCGTCAAGCCTGAAGGTCCGGTGCCGTCCAGCGGGTCTTGGTTCCAATTTGCCTGCGCAACACGGGTGTTGGTTGGAGCGCCTGTCACGCTGCTGCGCTCGACCATATAGTTGATGGAGCCTTCACGCTCAAAGTAGATCCCGTTTGCCGCACCGTAGTAACCCGCACGTTGGCGCAGGTTGGCCTTGGCAGGACCGAAAACGAACGTATTCATCACCAGCAAACTTTTACCCGGCTGGTAAGAAAAGACTTTGATGGTCTCTCGGATGATTTCGTCGCCGCTGGCCGAGCCAACCGTCAGGTCAACCAACCCTTCATTAGCGTTAAACGTCGCCGCTGCGGTCCCAGTGATGCTGTCAGCCCACAAATTGTTGTCGGCGTAGCGGTGAGATGAGTCAAACAACGTAAGAGGGTTGCTGACGCGCAGCCGCCCAAACGCATCTACGTTAGTTCCGCCAATCGAAATTGGGATCGGAGTATCTGTAGCCAAAATCTGCCCCAGTACGTTATCTAGCTGATTGAAGTACAGACGAAGGATGTTTAGAAATTGATCTTGGTACCGCTGATCATATTCTACTGGCGCAGACGGTAAGCGCGGCGCTACAGGATTCTGGAGCGTAAAGCTCGTAAAGATCGAACTCATCGACGCCCATCCGGTCGCACATCAAGACGATTGACGCCAACCTGCCACTGCGTACCCGGCGTGTCGGATGACACCTTAAGCGCCAACTGTCGGCCACGAGCACGAACATAAAGGATCTGCGTGAACTGCTGGATCGTGTACGTCGGCTGGTTCACATAGTTCTGGGTACTGATAACCGCAGGGTTTGTGTCAGTAGCCGTGTAGTTCGCACCGGGATTAGCGCGGGGCAGCATGGTGATATACGCAGACGGTTGATTGACCGTCGAACCATCAAACGTAATATCCGGGATCAGACGCCATACAAATCCGAAGTTGTGCCCTTCGCCGATGTCGAAGTCCGAAGACTGAACGTAGGCACTAATTGGCGATGGGGGGTTAGTCGTGCCGTCATCCGTACCGTCTTCGTGGTAAACCACAGCGTTCCCGCCAGTCGTAGCCATCGGGAAGTCCCGCAACGGGCTATCGTTCCAAGCAGTACGCTGCATTGAGCCGTAGTACCACACCCGGTCCAAGTGATTATAAATGACGTATCGGTCAATAACATCTGAATTGCGCGAACAGTAGAACCACCAGACTTCCGAGTAGCCTTCGTTGGTACCGGCGAAGAACTGATACGACTGTGCGAGATTAATGTTCTCAAACACATACGTCCGAACCGCTGAAGGTAAAGTTTCAACGCGGCCCGTGTACATGTAGAACTTGTCTACGCCCATCCAGTAGACGACGTTGTTAGCCGAAACCACCGCATTTGGGCTAACGATAGAGATGTTGTCGGCTAGTAGTTGAGATCCCCAAATATACGGTGGACCGAGGTACTGCAAGGAATAGACAGAGGCGTCGGTCCAGACCAAGATTTCTTGTCGGGACTGGAAGGCGGTAATGATTTCTGAGCCGTGGCTGAGACGGATGCCTCCGGCTTGATTGGTTGCGAGATTGGGTGCCCAGACCAAAAGATTTTCTTGATCCGACCAACGAATCTGCATAGGGTCGAGCGCAGTAGTTGCATAGGTACCTGTCGGGTCGTTACAGCCAAACGCCAATACAAAGCGCGATGTGTCAGACACCAGCACAAAATTACAGATTGACGGGCAAGTAGCGTCGGTCTGCCACCAAGCGGCAGAACCTCCACCAGTCGTAACCTGCGTGTTGGTGTTCGTGGATGAAAGAATCTGAGCGCGGTTATATACGCCGGGGGTGTTACTGTTTACCCAGTAGTACAGAGCGCCGCCTCGCGGGTTAATAATCAGATTTTCGCCGTAGTTCTGTTGGCTCCAGAGGCGAAGCTGAATGCCAATCCCAAGACCCGCAGATGACGATGCCCCCCACCCGGTAGACGGATACCCTGTAGTAACACCACTCCAACCACCTGCGCCCCAGCCAACGCCGACAGTATAGATATCGGAACCCGTGGTGATCTGATACGCCGCTACAGTAGACGAACCACCGTTCCCGATATCAGAGCCATTAGCACTTACAGTCGCAACAATAGTGTAGGTGTTTGCATCGATATAAGTAGCGACACGATATTCACGGTTCAGCACTGCCGCCGTGATGTTGCCGCCTAAAGACACTGCTCCGCTATACGTGACGAAATCCCCAGCTTGCGCATTATGCGCGGTATCCGTCACAGTGATAACAGGCGAGCCGGGAGTAGCAGAGAACGTAGCCGTGCCGGGGATGGTGGTGTATCGGAGCGGGGTTACGTCGTAAAAATTGCCGCCAACACCGTTCTGAATGTAGAACTTTAAGTTGGTGCCCACACCAAGCAGGTTATACCCCGCCAGCGTCACCCAGTTCCACAGAGACCGGCACACCCCCCAGAAAGAGCCGTAAGGCGGCTGAAGAATAGTACCGGCAGTATTCTGATACGCCCCGCCTACATCCTTAGTCCAGCCGCCAATCTTTTCAGCATTGCCAGAGCGGAAACGAATATGGTTTCCATCAAACCAACCGCCTTCATTAGCGAGACTAGTCCCCTCTCTGTTTATGCCGGGGCGAAACCGAAGCTCTTTAAGAGGCATGGCGGTCCCTTAGCAAATGATCATCACATTGAGTTCAGGGGCATCAAGATAAGTGGTACTGTTTCCGATCCCGACCACAATCCGCACAGCGCTAGTAGTTTTAAGGGTAGGAGAAATAATGCCCAATATGGAACCAGCTCCGTACTTAACGCCGACATTTAACATTTGGCCGTCGTTATAGTTGTTTGCCGTAGCAACTATCGAATAGTGTACATTCGGCATCGGGGTAATAAAATTAATCGTATAGTCACCGGGGCCGTTATAAGTAAGACTTGCCACATTACCTGAGTTAGCAATATATGGCCCCGACCCCCAACCAAAAATATTAGCCCACGCTCTGATAGCGTAAGCTGGCGCAGTGCCAGTGGTGGTAGTGAACTTATCCGCAGCCGTAGCAGTACTGGCAGAAGTAGCAGTGCCAGCCGTCGCGCTTGACCCAGAGATGTTAATCCCCCATGTCCCGCTAGCGCCTATTCCGGTTTTGCTGGGCGCGTAATCTGCAACTTGGGTGTTAACAAACGCGGTGGTAGCGAGCTGTGTGTCGTTGGTTCCGACAAGCGCAGTGGGCGCAGTAGGCGTTCCTGTAAACGCAGGTGAATTGTTTGCGGCTACATCCGCACCAATCGTGAGACCAAGATTAGTCCGAGCATCAACCGCATTATTTGCGCCGGTACCGCCTCGAATTACAGGCACGACGCCGGTCGCCAACGACAGCCCGTAGAAGCTGGCACCATCACTAAATACGACCGCGCTTTCTCCAGCACCTACAACAATCCCCGCACCAGCAGCGACCGTGTTACCCAACACGGTGGAGTTATATACCGTCGCAACATAGGCAGAATTGTTTTGGACAACGTAGATTTTGGATACTGGCGGGGCATAGACCGCAAACGCCGTGGTCACAGCCCCGGTCGTAGACAGCTTAATGATCGCCATCCGTGCTTCGTCGGGCGCGTAGTCAAGCGCGATAAAAGCCTGAGCAGCCGAAGAGACCGAGACATTAGCGACGCCAGCAATCGCGCCTTCTAACAGCGAACCGATGTTGGAGTTGGTCGTGTTTCCCCATGTGCCGGGCTGATCCCCGGACCCCATGAGTTCCAGACGCAGAATAGTAGACGGAGTGCTGGTCATCGCTGGTCCTTAGCAAGCTACAACATAGAATTAAGTTAATTCCGCATCTACTATGATACGCGCGCCATCAGCAGGCCCACCGCCAATACTTGCGGTTAACTCAAATAGCCCGGTAGTAGTAGTATTGATAGTTATTCTTGCTCCGCTATCCCCCGCGTTTGCGCCTGAAGCGATATTAAAACTAGCTACATTAACTGTAGTCCATTGCCCCGACATTGTACAAGTAGGACTGGTAGTCCTAACCGTAGTAACAAACTGAAACGGATAATAAAAAGTCTGCGGAATGCTAGGATCTCCTGCCGCGCGGTAAGAGAAAAAAGTGCTAAGCGTATTGTATTTGCCGTATATTTGATAATACCGTTGACAAAGCAAGAGTTCTGTTGGGTACATCCTAGTTTCAAAAGGTGTAACGACACTGCCAATTTCTAGCTGCGCGCCAGTAATAGAGAAAATATTACCGTTTGTATCAAGCACATTAACTTGGCTAGACGTAGCATAGTATTGGCCGGTCTGCCAATTATTAGCCGTAGTTTGATATGTTGATCCGGCATTTAACGTAAATAATACCCGTACACCAACTCCGTTTAACCAATCCCAAGTCCCAGCGGAAATTAGACCGCCACTTACTGTAACCGTTTTATATTCCCATGTATTAGCTGCGTTGACCGTATATTCGGTCACATAACTGCGGTCATTTCCGCTATTAACAAATGCTACACAATGAGTCCCGGTTTTTGCCGACCGAACCCAAAAAGAATAAGTAAACGTATTATTTAAAAACGGTCGAGCTTGGTAGCCTTCAATATATTGCGCGATACAGTAATAATTACCCGCTACGACAGTTTTTGACGATGTTACATTTAATCGACGAGAATAATAAAAAGTTGCGCTAGCAGGTACATCCGTGGATTGAAGAGTCTGACCAACTGTACCGACAATATTGGTGGCAGTGGTCCATCTATCTAAGTGATAACCATTTGAAGATGCACCAACGGCATCTTCTCGGCGCTGATATATAGTCATATCGCCGTTAATAATTTTATTTCGGAACCCGGCTAGTTGACCGCTGTTATAGGACTTAGCCGTAAAATTATTGCCCGTAGAAGCGTCTAGAAGATCATCTTGGAAAACGGCGCGGGATGCAGGCTGCGTAACAAAAACGTCTTTGGTACCGGCAGAGAACGGAACCAAGCTGCCGCTGTTGCTAGACGAAAGCACCGTGGTACGGGAGAGCGTAGTACCGGCAGAGGTATACGTACCGATACCGACTTCCCATTCGTTGGTGCCCTGCCCAGCGATACAGTAGTACGTGGTGTTGCCGTTGCCGATAGCTGAGAAAGCCTGATACCCGCTCACTGCTCCAGCAAGGGTGACGGTACCAGTACCGGTAGTGGCGGTGGTTTCACGAACCCGATCTTTGATTACGAAAGCCATGTTAGTCCTCTAGGTAACGGTATCAATTTCTTCCCACTCTGCATCTTCAGTGGTATCGACGTTGGTCCAGTTGGGAGTCTGTGGTGTTGGTAAAGACTCAGCAAAAGAGTCTTCGGTAAAGGTGGATCCTGAGAAGGTGTTCACCGGCGTTGCAATTGCCCCGGTGTTGATAGTAGTCCAAATAGCCCCCTGTGAGCTAGTGACGTTTGTCCAGCCGGGCCTTTGAGGGATAGGTAGCGAGTCAGCAAAGGAGTCTTCCGCAAGCGCCGCACCTGAGAAAGTATCGACCGGGGTAAAGATCGCCCCGTTATTGATGTCCACCCAGCCCGGAGTCTGTGCATCAACAATTGTGCTCCAGTACCGGACGCCGACCGAGCCTACAACTCCGAGAGCGGCGTTGCCAATTATGGCACTAGAGTAGGCCGGTTGTAAATTGCCTTCCTGCCCGGTAGCCTCAACTCCGGAAAGCCCGATAGACGAGGAACTGGCCGTTACCGCGCCGACTTCTCCCGTAGCTTGTACACCAACCAATTCAAAAAGAATCGGAAGCGTATACAACGACCCGCCAAACGGGCCTTCGGCGAACGAGAACCCGGCAAAAGTGTCGACCTCAAAGGTCGTAGAGGTTGTAGCGACAAAACCCGCTTCACCCAGAGCCTCAACGCCAAACAAATCAATCGAGATTTCTACGCCAACAGAACCAACGTCTCCGGTAGCGTCAACACCGACCAGCTCGATAATTGTGGGGAGCTGATAGTACGATCCGCCGAACGGACCTTCGGCAAACGCAAACGTGGCGAAAGCGTCTAGGTCATATGAACTCGGCACAAGCACCGTACCGACATCGCAGTCAGCCCAAACCCCGGTGAGTTCAGGCGAAACTTCCACGCCAACCGACCCGACATCGCCAGTTGCATCAACCCCGCTCAGTTCAAGCGTGATCGGTAGCGTGTAGGACGCTCCACCAAACGGACCCTCGGCAAACGAGAATGCAGCAAACGCATCAACCTCATAAGGCGATACCACCAATACTGTGCCGACTTCCCCAGTAGCCTCAATCCCCGAGAGATCGATGGTCAGGTCTACGCCTAGAGTCCCGACATCTCCAGTTGCCACAACCCCCGTGAGCGTCTGCTCGTAGGCGACATTCCCCACCTCGCCAGTAGCCGAAACGCCCACAAGGCCAACCGTAAGGCTGACGGCGAGGGAGCCAGCGTCTCCCGTAGTCTGAACGCCGGTCAGCTCTGCTGATACCGGCAGTACGTAGTACGAACCACCAAACGGACCTTGCGCAAACGCGAAGTCAGCGAAAGCGTCTACGTCGTACGGGATCGTGAACTGAACAGTACCGACTTGGCCGGTAGCTTCTACACCGCTCAGAGCTGCGAGGGTCGAGCTAACGCTCACTGACCCAACATCGCCCGTCGCTGTAACAGACGAAAGCCCAATCAGCAGTTCCGGGCTAACGGACCCTACCGCTTCAGTGGCTTCAACACCGGTAAGCGCCGCTCCAATAACTACGTCGCCTACTTCGCCAGTAGCCGAAACTCCCGCAAGATCAATCGTAAGGCTGACGCCAACAGAGCCTACGTCGCCGGTGGCGCTTACCCCAGTGATATCTACAGTGATAGGCAGCACATAGTAAGCACCGCCAAACGGACCTTCCGCAAACGAAAAGGCGGCAAAGGCGTCAACTTCGTAGGGCAGTCCCGGCAATACGGTGCCTACCTGCCCAGTAGCGACCACCCCCGTCAGATCTACCGTAACGGTACCAACAGCAACAGAACCTACGTCTCCCGTAGCAAAGACGCCGCTAAGCGCAACATCGAGCGTGCTGGTGACGTTTCCTACATCCCCAGTGCCAAAAACACCGGATAGAGACGTTGTTATTACAGGCGCTACGTCGCCCGCTAGTCCGCTGGTAGATACCCCGGTCAGTACGTCACCACCGGCGTTGACAACGACAGCCCCAACCTCGCCGGTAGCAAAAACGCCAGATACGGCAACAGTCGTATCAACGCCAACAGAACCTACGTCACCTGTAGCAGCAACAGAAGTTATCTCGGCAGCGGTTTGTGCAGAGACATCGCCTACCTGCCCGGTGGTGGAAACCCCGGTAGTTTCTACAGTAACCGGTAAGAGGTAGTAATCTCCCCCGAATGGACCTTCAGCAAATGAAAAGGCAGCGAAGGCATCCGCTTCATAAGGGAGCTTAGGCGCTACAGAACTAACTTCCCCGGTGGCTACTACCCCGGTAAGTGCAAAAGTAAATTCGGCGCTTAGAGAACCAACATCTGTGTTGGTGACAACGCCAGACAGCGTGTCAAGGCTAGAATCGACAGTAACAAGACCGGCTTCACCTGTAGCAGCAACCGTAGTGAGCGCGATGAAGAAATCATCGGCTGCCAAGCCAACATTACCAGTAGCTTCAACACCGGTAAGCGCTGGGGCACCGCTACCAACAACCGTTCCGACAGCGTCGAAAGAGGTAACACGCGATAAAGCTACGGACCTACTAACGCCAAGGGAACCTGCAGCTCCGAAGGCGGAAATTCCAAAAGTAGGCGCACTGCTGCTTTTTCCAACAGTACCGACGCTTCCAGTAGCAGAAACGCGAGTAAGACTTACTTCAGTGGCAAGGGGTAGGCCGCTAAATGTTGTTGCGGAAAACGAGGTCGTTCCGAACATACATTACGCGGCGGTTCCCCGCCGCGCCCCCGTTACGCAAGGCGAAGCAATGCGAGTGTAGAGCTATTCGTCGGCATAGTGAGCGTAAAGGTTCCAGCAGTCACGGTCTGTGAACCGAAAGTGTGGACGCTTACAGCTCGGTTGCCTTGCGAGTTATTATAGATCAACACCGCATCGAACGCCGTGCTCAACGTCACGTTGGTATACGTGAAAGAGGCAGTAGGCGTCGTAAAAGCGGTCGTGCCGCTGTTGGTAGGCGCGTTCCAAGCAGTGATCGTAATGCCGCCGGGCGTGTAGTTCGTGCCGCTCACTTCGCCAGTCGCGCTGTACACCGTAGTACCCGCATTGACCGTCGCCGAAGCCAAATACAGCGCAGCTTTGAACGAGTCCGCCGTGTTGATGGTACGAGCAGGGTTCGTCGCACTGAAGTTGTGGTAGGCGTTAAGCAACTCCGTCTTGAAAGACGTAGTCATCGCTTGTGTATTAGGCATGATATTTCCTTAAGAGATCATCGCGGCCAGACCGTCGGCCATAACATTTTTCTTCAGAGTCACATGCACGGAACGATGCACAAGCTCGTCCTCATGCCAGTATTCAACCCACACCGTGTACTCGTGGTCATTATCGACGGACCCCGTCCGCTTAACAAGCAGACTCTCGTCCATTTCGCCTTTGGTCGTTGTGATCAGCATTAGGCAATCCTTATGATGGCAGAGGTGCTAGATGCAAACGGAAACTGAACCGTGAATGTGCTAGCAGAGGTCTTGTCGTTCCCAAAATCAAGAATGCAAACAGCAGCGTCTGACGCCGTCACATTATAGATTAGCGCACCACGAGCAGTAAATGCTCCAGTCCAGCTAGGATTGTTGAAAGACAGATACGCAATCCCGTTGTTGAACCCCAGCGCAACTCCCGTCAGAACCTGCCCACCCGTTACGTACGACCCGGTAGGTGCAACCTCCCCCAGCAAAGTAGGAGAGTATGCTGCAGTCGCGGCGTCCAGCGAAGCGCTGTTGTTGTACAACGCCATCTTAAACGTGTCAGCGCTAAAGTTGTAGACCCCGGTCAACAGCCCTGACTTGAATACGTTACACGTGTAGTTGCCGGTGAAAGCCATTAAGTCACCGCCTGTCGGTATTGGCCGGATCTGTACGCATCTTGACGCTCCATGCCGTCGCCAAGACGTTTAGCCAGCGCAAGGGCTTCCTTGTATTTCCCGTCATACAGCGCAATAAGATCAGGCTCACCTTTCATGAAGGTGTATGCCTCGACCAGAGACCCGTAGAGCAGCACAGAATCAAAATTGTCGCCAAGCCAGCTCGTGTTCGCGGTCGTGATCGACTCTGGGTAATAGTAAAAATGCAGCTCTACAATGTAGGCGGCATTTGGGGTCGGCCCCAGAATAAACGACAGCTCATTCGTGATGAAGGCACCATTGACGGTCGGGCCAAACAGGGCGTAGTACTTAGGCAGCCCCACGGTGCTGGGACTGGGATACGACTCACGAATGAAGTTAACGTCTTTGTTTAACAAGTAGTGATACTCGCCTGCAGCGTCAACTACAGCTAGCGAATACGTCGCCAAAAAATCATCTGGGCAAGAGAGGTACTTGTTGTTAGGCGTAGTAGCCCCTGTCATGTTCCTGCGCAAAGACGGAAACTGCACCGAGTTGTAGATGCGCTGCTCAGCCTGCTGGATTAAGCGGTTGATCTGCGTAGTCGGACTAACAGTAGACCCGTCCGCAAGCACAACCAGCGGGAATTGGTTCTCCGTATAGCTTTGAATCGCAGTAACAAGCTGAGTGTAGTTCATGATTACGCCATCGGGCCGCGAGCCATCTTGCCTTTGGTCTGATTGCGGGTACCACGCACCACGATGCCAGAAGTCTTGACACCGGGATAGCCATCGCGGTTGATGTTGCCAACACTCATGTTGACTTGAGGCGCAGTACTGCCGTGGTTGGCACCGTAGCCCGAGTTGCTAAGGTCCACGCCGGAAGTCCCGGTCATGGTGTGGGGAGGGGCGTAGACATCGGCGTTGCCGACCTCTTTGCCCATAACTTTTTGTGAGAACTTAGCCATTTACTTGCTCTTTTTGTACGTGAACGAAGATTTTTTCTGATTCATCGCACGTGCGAGGTTCCGTCCGTACTTCTTCATCGCCAACGAAGTAACCCCACCTTTAGCCATGGCCTTGCCATGCATACGCTTCTCATGCACCTTCACTTCCGTGTCGGCAATGGCTTTGACTTGTTTCTTGTCCATCACGGACTCCTTAGGTCGTTACGACCGTTACTGTACCAAGCTGCACACTTAACACCAAGTTATTTGGCGTAAGTCCCGTATCATAGGCTTGCGCCCCACCTACAGGGTTCCAGCCCCACTGAATAATCCTGCTACCGCCTTCAGACGTACCTGCTCCATCTATACCGGGACCGCCATTGATGTTAGTTTGCAGCCCGTTTGTACCAGAAACTTGATAGCTCACATCCGGCCTTGGATCACGCACAGCTTGCGGGTCATTGACCGGGTAAAGACCAAGAGACAACTGCGGCTGATCTGGATCCCAGCAGGAGGGACAAACCTTTAAGTTGACGATCTGGGTCTTAATAATGAGCTTCTTAAGCTCCTTCAGCTTGTACCGCTGACCGCAGCGGTCACATTCCGCAATTGCATACTTACCTGAGGCAAACTTAGACGGCATACGTCACCTCAGTAAAACAACATTCGAGGCACGTACCGTTCAGCCGCCTTTTCGCGGTCCTCTGTAGAGGCAAGCTCCCACTGCTGTTCGTAGTCCGCCTTCAACATAGCGATACGATCAGGAGCTATGTCAGGACGCTTAACGGACAAATAGTAGGACAGCCCCGCTACCAGACAAGTAATCAAACGAAACGGGATGTCTTGGTCTGTAGTGCCATCGCCAGCGTTCTGCATCCGGCGCAGTCGCCAGTAGACAAACGTGTATTGGTTGCCCGGCGCATTGGGCGACGGCCAGACGTTGATACTGGGCAAATAGTTCACCGTGACGAATTGCGTAGGCGATGCTGTATGCCCCACAGCCGTAGTACCGTTCTGTCCACGGAAGCAATTCAGGAGCTGATTGCCCGACACGTTCTGATAGAGAATCGTCTCGTTCTCAATGGTAATGAAGCCGGTTGCCGGGAGATTGCTCGTGCTGCTAAGCGTGATCGTGGTGTCTGTCGGGCCGATTGTCGCGGCAAGATAGCTTGTCGTTGTGTATGACTGCCCGGTCTGCCGGTTGACCCAGACCTGAATCGGCCTGCCCGTCGCGTTCTTGTTGGGATAGGTGGAGTACGTAGACTCAGAGACGCGAGTGATGTTGATGTCAATCTGCGAGGTGTTCGAGCCAGTACGGATCACATGATCCAGCAGGTCAATCGTATTGGTGGGGATCGGGTATGTGATCTGCCCCGTGTTCATGACGATCTGACCTTGCTCGATGGTCCAGAGGTTTATACCGCGATTGGCCCATTCAATTGTCAGTAGGTTCAACGAGCGACGGGCAGTCCGAAACTCGTATCCCGTCCGTACCTCGATACCGGCACGCTCGTATGCCTCCTCAATCAGATCATTGAGGTCTAGCGTAAAACTAGTAGCGCCGGAAGTGGTCATCTAAAACTCGCTGTCTTTTTAGCAATCGTTTTGGGCTGCGCTACGAACTGCTTGCCTTTGGCTTTACCGGCGCGTTTAGCCTTGGTCGTTGCCGCGTATTCGGCAGGGCTAAGGGACTTGATCGCTGCCTCCGGCAAATAGCGCTCCCCCGTCTTAGATGACGGTTTACCAGACTTTGTAGTCCATTTCTGGGCTGTCCAGTCAGAGAGCGATTTCTGCGGAGCTTTCAATCTCGGTAGCCCCCACCCTTCTCTTTGTACTTCTTAGCCAGAAGCTGCGCCTTGCGAGCGCTCCACTGCCCTGCCCCTGTGCCCTGCACTGCTTGAGACTTGATGCTGTTGAACAGCGCTTTACGCATACCGGGCTTCGTGTAATTGCCCGCCTCGTTGACCTTGGACTTGACCGATCCACCTTCGGCGTACTGCGTAAAGTCAGTATCGTCGCGGCGCTGCTTGCGCTTAGCGCCGGGCATCTTACTGGGGTTAATGGCCCCCATGCCGCGACTTGCCATCATACAAACTTACCCCGGGTCTTACCGCGCTTAGCAATGCCGTCTGCACGTCGGGAAGCAGAGACGAAACCGCCCTTCTTCATCTTAGTAGGGTAGGCTTCTTTGAAAGCCGAGCGATCTTCATCCGTAACAGAATCAACGCCGAGATCCGTTTTTTCACGAGACGCCATTGCGCCGGACCCCAAAAGCGCCGCCAACACCGCAAGATTTTTTAAGTTCCGTGCCATGCTATTCCCCTTTACACCATCTTGCCCCGCGTCTTCCCACGCTGGGCACAGCCATCCGCGCGAGCAGAAGCGGAACTGACCGAGCCGCCCTTAGCTTTCTTCACAGGCTCTTTGTATGTTCCCATAGAACGAGCGGCAGCGGCGTCATAGGCTGCATCCATCTGTGATTGAGCCTTGGCTTCCTCAACCTGAGCACGCATACGTGCTTCGGCTTCCGCCGTCGGCTTGCCAAGATCGGTAGGGGCCGGAACTGGTTTTTTAGGTGCCGTAGCCATCTCAGCACGCCCCGCCGTATTTCATCTTGACCTGCGTCGTCTTGGTCTTGCCCTTCTTGGCAATACCGTCAGCAGATTTGTGCCCAGCAGCCAGCCCGCCAGAAGCCATCTTCTTGACGCTGCCACCTTTCTTCATAGCGCCCATCTCGGCCATTTCATGCTTGACCATCGATTTCGGAGCGCCCTTCTTCTTCATGAAGGCGACTTCTTTGCCCATCATTGCTTTAGACTCTTTCATAGCACCACCTTGCGCAAATTTGCGGCCTTTATCGGCCTCGACGTAATCCCTGCCAACCCGCTGAGGGATGCCAAGGCGTTTAGCGGCAGCGGGGTCATTAGCGACCATCGCCATCAGATTGTGTTGAGCTTTGCTCTTGCTCGGCATCTTTTTTACGCCCTAGCATACGCTGCACCGTGTTGGTCTCCCAAATACGGATGCCTGTCCACAGAATAGTAAACACAGCGGCGACAGATGGCAACATATCAACAAGCGTACCGACAACTGTAATGACCGACAAGCCATCCAAAAAGGTCTTTCCGACTTCCGCGTCTTTCATATCAGCAATTCCACGCCCGCAGTGATTTATTGATCCGACTGTTTGGGTCGCTCGCAGTTTTAGCCGAAGTAAGCTTCCGCTTCATCCCTTTCATGCGGGCGCAGAATGAGTCACGCCGGGAACCACCTTCAGGCTGAGGGGCTTTGAGTCCGGGCTTGCCGGGGTTAGCCTTGTTGTAGCTAGCGCGACCTTTGGCATTAAGACCGCCTTCTGGGTTTTTGCCTTCTTTGCGCTGCCACGCGGGGGACTTAGCCATTTACCGCTCCAAGGTAGAGAGCACGCTCGTCCTTGCGACGAACCTCGAGGCCAGCTAGCACTTTACCAGCAGACAGATTCCATTTCAAGAACTCGTCTGCGGCACCAGAGTAATCCCCCCGGTTGTGCTTTTGCCGCAGTGTGCTGGCTTGAAGATTACCTAGCCCAACATTGAAAGCGAACGAAGCGAGTGCCAGATGGCGGTTACTAAGAGCATCCACAGAACATAGTCTGAGTACCCCCGGAAGAAACCGCTGAAGATCTTCTTGAAGTAGCGCATCGACTTCCCCGTCTGTTAATCGTCGATCCCAACCTGCCGGTATAGGTAACTCAAATCGTCGATCAAACGGGACGCGCAGGTGAGTAGGATCGATGACACGACCCACACCGACAGTCCACAGACGAGCAGGGCAACGATAGGGGACATAGCGTACTCCCTCATGATGCTTAAGCATCTTGATCAACGCGTTCATTTCTTGCTGAACGCTTGGCTTCCGAACCAAAAGCTGATGACCGACGCCCAGATAATCTGAGTGTCAGCGTCCCACAGAGTAGCGATTACTTCCGCAAACGGAGTGCCCAGCTTCCACGCGTACACCGCGCCGAAGATGTTGATGAAGCACAGCAGGGCGAACATGCCATACGTGATCGCAGGGCGGACCATTGACCGAGCGTTGACCACCCAAGTGCTTGCGCCTTGCCCAATAGCAATATCGTGCGCGTAGAGGGCTTGCTTTTCTTGTAGAGCGGTTTGCGCCATTGACACGTCGGCGTTGATCTGAAGCTGATCCGTCCGAATCTCTTCTACCTTGGCTTGGGCCTCAAACCCAGCTTTCCGCAGTTCAAGCTCCCGCTCGATCTGCATCCGGGCGAGGTTCAGTTCATGCGCTTTGTCTGCACGGTCTTGGAAGAACCCCAGCAGCTTAGGTAAGCCCCCAGCAAGGAATGACAGAAGGGTAGTCAGTAGTGTGATCATTTCGCCTCCAGATTAAAACTAAGGTTCTTGTGTTTTGGGTAGGAGACTGTTCTATCCCCTTCCGGGCACTTGTACTTGATGGTTGCAAGCAAGGTGGCTTTTCCGGGCTGCATCTCAGACTTGACGCTCAATGTGTAGGTAAAGGTGTCAATCTCTGGACTGGCTGGGCCGGAGAACTTGGGGTTCGATGGAACCGCCTCATGCACCATGCCCTTGCCATCTCGGATGCTTGGGATAAACGACTCTACCGAGCAATCGTCGCGCTTCTTGATCCTCGCCACCGTCACTGTGACCGGCTCCCCTAGCTTAGCGGGTTCAATCTTAAAATGCTCCGGCGCCCAGACAAGAATTGGGCTTTCCAACCACCCAACCTTGTCCACCAAGGTGTAACTACCCCCCAGCGCAGCTACGCTCGCGGCAACAGCACCGATTGTTTTGGCGATATCCATTTTGTCACTCTAACTACAATAAATCGATCTGGCTTGTCCGGATCGCACAGGAATATCTGAAAAAGGTTCATCCGTAGAAGACGGTAACTGTAGCGTCTGTCAATACGACCTCTACAGATGTGGAGAAGAGCACGCCGTCCTCAGGGATCGTGACACACAACGGCACCCCATTCGCAGCGGTGAACGTCATTACGCTATTGGCACCGTTAGAAAAAGTGGCAATCGCAGCCGAACTGCCCGTGGTAGGCATAACTACGACCCCCCGCACGCGGGTACGCCCCGCGTACACAGTGCCTGAAGCGGCTACTGATGCTGCTTTAACGTCAGTTTTCATGACTGGCTACCCGTGGGTTGTTGGGGTTGGGGCTGGCGTTGTTCTTTAAGCTTGGCAAAGAACTCAAGAAGCTTAGCCCACCGCTCTTCGCTGATGTGATCGGGACGCTGCATCATGATTATTCCTTAATAAGGAAAGGATATGGGAAATTGTGTCGGGTCAGGGAAAATAATATCCACCGCAGAAGGAGAATAAACGGGCAACCTAAAAAGCGGGTTTTGCACCATAAATAATGCGATAGTGCCAAACCCGGTAATTTGAATATTTGGTATCCTTGTCACTATAAAATTTTGCGGTCGATAAGAATATAGAAACCAATAAGTGCTAGGACCGCCTCCTTCTAAATCTTCATACGGTCGAGCCGTAGCAGTAGACGTAGATTCAGCTCCACTTACACCAAGCGTACTCCCCCAAAATGTCCAAACATCGACTCCGGGTACGTTTTCTGGATATTTAAGCGCCCATACATTAGTATCGTAAGCAGCAGCTTTAGAGTCAACCAAAATAGATTGCCCAATTTCAATTGCTGGTAATTGAATATACGTTCCAGCCGTAGACCCGCTTAGACTATAAAAACTATTGGAATAGCGATTATCTGGAACGCCGGAATATACTGCTGACGCAGAATCACCTAGCGTAACAGTCGCAGCAATACCGCCACTACCGCCACCTACAGGCGTCCAGACGCCGTTGACTAACTGCTGAAAACCATTCTGTGACCGGAACGGTCCTGATACCGTTGAAGTGCCCATGATTTACCCCGTAATTTGATAACCGTCAATCTGATACACATCGTAATTAGCAGGTATGCCCCCTATACTTGCAGAGGATTTACCCACATAAGTTACTCTAGCTATCTGCACATACGTAAAGAGGCCAGATCCCTGCGCAAAGAATGAGCCCATAACATAAATGCTCGTGTTAGTAATACCAAACATTTGCGCGTTAATAAAAGTTGAGTTGACACCGTCATATCTTGGCATTGTGCCCATGAAAGTATAACCGGATGCCCCTGAGGTAAACCCGTTTGGAGCAATAGTAGTTAACCCGCCATACGTACCGTTAGGGTACGCCAACGCAAAATTCCACGTTTGCCCGATCTGAGTAGGAACATCAAAATAATAGGTGTTGTTTGTGGAAGTTCGCGGAATAACAACCGTTTGACTACCGCCACTAGCAGAAATTGTTACCGCTCCAGTTGCTCCAGAAACCGAAATACCCGACCCGGCAATAACAGACGTAACGCCCGTATTACCGATAGTGACAGCGCCGGTGCCAGAAGAAACAGAAATTCCGGTTCCTGCAACAGCGGATGTAACACCTGTATTGGTAACAGATACCGCGCCAGTTGCATTTGTGTTAGCGCTTAATCCAGAACTAGTGGTTAGTGAGGTAACGCCGGTATTGGTAATTGTTACCAACCCTGTCGCCGAAGTATTGGTGCTTAACCCGGTGTTGGTTGTAATTCCGGTAACACCTGTATTGGTAATAGATACCGCGCCAGTTGCGGATGTGTTTGTGCTTAGACCAGAACTAGTGGTTAGTGAGGTAACACCTGTATTGGTAATAGATACCGCGCCAGTTGCGGATGTGTTTGTGCTTAGACCAGAACTAGTGGTTAGTGAGGTAACGCCAGTGTTGGTAATAGATACCGCACCAGTTGCGGATGTGTTTGTGCTTAGACCAGAACTAGTGGTTAGTGAGGTAACGCCAGTGTTGGTAATAGATACCGCGCCAGTGGATTGATCAACAGCAATACCCGAACCTGCGGTTATTGCAGATACCCCACCACCGCCACCACCTCCGACGGGCACCCATTCGCCATTAACAAGTTCTTGGAAGCCGTTTTGTGACCTAAATGGGCCGGATACCGTTGAAGTGCCCATGATTACTCCGTGAAGGTAATTCGTTTCTTAAACACAGCTGGGTTGCCAGCGTATATACATTCGCCTTCGTACTCGCCCGCCGGTACAACAGACCCAGCTCCAATTACTGCGTGATCGCCAATCGTACACGGACCTAAAACTATTGCCCCCGCCCCGATGAACACGCCTTTACCAATTGTGATGGCGTAGCCCGTTTCTAGAACACCATCTTTGCGCAGCTTACCTTTCTTGGTGATGTCATGTGTACCTGCGATTAACATACACCGCTGCCCAAGAAAGCTATACTCGCCCATCGTAATACTGCCCGACGCTACATTCAGCACCGCCTCACCGTCGCAATCTACTGTTTCGTGGACATCGATCCGAGGATGATTGCGCCAATCTTTATCAAACTTGTTTTTCCTGTGATGATCTTGAACGCGCGGGTACTTCCATAAAAAGTTAAATATCTCTGCCATCATATACGCAAACTGCTCACGCACTGGCGGCTTCCAGTTTACGTTTAAGTGCCTTTTCGTAGATTGCGTACGCAGTGTCTACGATCAGGTTCTTCTTCCGTACGGGTTCTGCATTACCAATAACCGGGTGCGAGAACCGCGAGTAATGCACGTTGTCTTTATTGTTGTACAAGAACATGTGCCCATCGTTACCGGGCATGACGGTGTAGACCAACCCTGCTTGGTTGTCTGTACGGTACCGGGTGTACGGGTGCTTGTGCAGGATTGGCAGGATTGCCAAGGTGTATGGCACGGGGCCAGTAAGGCGGATCACGCCCATCTTACCGCTGAGTTCACGGTTTGCCGGGTCATGAATGTTCCGCACCACACGCTCAATGACTGCCTCTAGGAACGGATGCTTAGCGGCTGCAATCACGTGCCACTGCTGGAACTCACCATGCTCTGGTGCATCCCCATCAAACATGCCTTTCGGCACATCTGCCCAATGGGACAGGATGTACTCACTGTTTCCAGTGAGCTTATCAAGCGGCATGATTACCGAACTCTTGATGTCCAGATATACGCCGCCCACTGCGTAGATCAGCAGATACCGAAACAGATCCGATCTCGCCGCGCCGTAGCTAGGATTAATCAGGTTGTACGTGTCTAACATCTCCTGACCGTAATGATGCTTGATGAACTCCACGCAGTCATCGTCGGTATAGAAGTTGTGCGTCCACCCCGGATTCTTAACTACAAGCGAGGCGATGTTGTCTTCAATCTTAGGGTGCAGCCCCGAGCGTTTGAAGAACGTCTGATAGATCTGCTTAGGAATTGACATAGCTCTTTTCTTCCACAAGCGTAGACCCTGCTTGCACGTTGATCTGCTTCTTTAGCTCCGCCCGCTTATCGTTGGTCTTGTAGACCGCACGGGCCAGCCAAATGAATTCCTCGTCAAACTCTTGGCGAGATTCCTTCACACGGATCTTATCTTCGATATCCCAGAGAGTGTCATTGACCTCTTGAAGCGGCAACAGATCAACTTTTCCGGCCAATCGCCGCTCGTTCCAAATAGACTCTAGTACATCAAGCTCGTACCGGACGTTACGCAATTTAGCCGCGTCACTAATCCGTTCTGCTTTGATGCGGAGAATCGTAATCTTGTCGCCAAGTTCGCCGACGGATACAGGGGTATGAACAAACATTACGCGGCCTTCATATCACGCAGGACGATTTTCTTGAAGTACACATCCGCCACCAAATCAGGATCGACCATGATATTTCGCGGATCTTCCGCATCAAACTTAGCCTGCTCCCAACCATACGGCATGTGATATTGCAGGTTGTAGTTGTGCTGATAACCAAACTGCCGGGCACTCGTGTTACCCCAGATCACGACGCCCTCAATACCCGCTGAACCGGAAAAATGGTTCAAGTACGAATCGATACCGATAAAGCCTTGCGCACCTTTCATCAGTTCGTGAACAACCGACCAATGCTCAGAGCACTTAACCGCGCCTTCGTATGTTGGCTCATTTGGCAAAGTGCAGTCCAGCACCGTCACACCGCTACGAATAAGCTTTTCCACCACCCGTTTTGCGAAAATCAACGGGTAGTTGCGACCGGGATTGACGCTCTGGTATTGCTGTTGGATTTGTCCGTTGACGGCGGCTTGTCCGCCAGTAAACTGCGTCAATACGTACGGGCCAGTAATGTCCTTAGACTTCAAAAACGCTTCTGCCTTGTTAGCGACGCTGTGCGTATACAGCTTAGGCAGCATATCTGGACGGTACGGAATATCTAGCACATTACAAAACCCTTCTATCAAACTAATCTTGCCGTGCAGGAAGTTTGATTTATACGGTTCTGCGTTATAAATATTCCGTACGTCCTTCAGCCTAGAATCGCCCCCAAACGCAACCTGTATAGACGTAGTGCCTTTAACATCCAAGTTGCCAATAAAGACTTCATGAAAAGGTGCGGAAATAAGCACCTTATCGCCTGACTTCTTTACCAGCTCCGGCGTTAAAGCGGTGAACGCGGCATTTTTACCAAGTCCACCTTCGATCATATACAGGTCATGCATGGGGGGTCTCCTTATTTACTGCCCAGTCCAGTTATTAAAATGCAACGTGGTGACAACTTGGACTACTGGCCATGGGTTTCCACATGTCCCGACACCCGACATTTGAAGAAAGATTTTAGCGGGACACGCCAAATCTAGCCCAGACACGTAACCATAATAGCCGGTAGCAATATAACCGCAAGAAGTAAAAGTTGGCATACCGGGCGCGCCAGCGCAAGTGTTTCCAAAACAGTATGAATTAGAAGTCCCGGATGTTGGGTACGCCGTTACACTCCCACAGTCAGAACTAAAAAATACTAATTCGTTATAACACACACTGTACGGACAAACAGCGTTAACTATTTGAACATTCGTAGTCGTTTCCGTTAGCCAATAAGTGTAAGACCCGCTTGTGCTTAGGGCAGATCTAACATTAGCAACCATATCAAACCCGGAGAAACAAGCCCATTTACCGCCAGACTCGACACTATCCTTAATAGTTTGCATAGGAACGCCGAGATCTACAGTAAAAATACTAGATGTTGGAGTAAGCCAATCAGCGTTTGAATTCAATGTAGTAGTTATTACGATGTCGTTAGGATTACCGCCGCCACCGCCACCTACAGGTGTCCAAACGCCGTTAACAAGTTCTTGAAAGCCGTTTTGTGACCGGAACGGTCCTGATACCGTTGAAGTACCCATGATTTACTCCTAAGTTTTAATTAAGGGTTGCGCGCGGCGTAGTTAGCCCAAAAAACAGCAACCACAGATCCGGGACTTGGTTCAAGATCTTGCATATAAGTTAGCGTCAAATTCCACGCAGTCCAACCAGTCTGGTCTATTTGCCATATATTAGGCGTACTTTGAAAAATCCTTTGTACCCCATCAGGTTCCGTTAAAGAAACCCCAAGAATACCCAATCCAGTGTAACCGGGGGTAGGGGCAAGTTGAAATTCAGTGCCTGTGCCGGGCGCATTTCTACTCACATACGGGCCAACAAATTGCAGCACCGTACCCAATGCAGGTTTGGTAATTACCACCGGCTGGAAAGCACCAAGCGTTACCGGAACAATTGTGGCAATGCTTCCGCCACCACCGCCACCACCACCTACAGGCACCCATTCGCCATCTACAAGCTCTTGGAAGCCGTTCTGAGACCTAAAAGGCCCGGATACCGTTGAAGTACCCATTTTGAAACCTCACATGCGAGTCGCGTATCAGTCTGCATGTCGTCGCCGGGTCGTCTGATACGCTGGGCTTGAATACCCCGGATGGCAGAGTTGTACCACGAGAATAGATAAAAAGAAAGGGGGGCCGAAGCCCCCCTTCCCTACACCCCGATTAGGCCGGGGGAGTCGGCGCAGCGCCGGGCGAGCCGTACATACCGAGCGGATCCGACCAGCCGAACGAATAACGCTCGCGGGCCTTGTAACGCACGTTGCCCGTATCGAAGTCTCCGTCCATCGACGTAGCCATCGGGGTACGAACAAAGTGCTTAAGACCGTTGGGCACATCGGTCGTCAGGAACCAAGCGTTAGTGTCGGTCAAGAAGTGATTGACCGTGTAACCCTCGGGGATCGAGCCGTTGTTCTTCAGCGCGTTGATGTCGTTGTCCGTCGTACCGACACGGAGTTCCGTCTCGAGCAGTCGGGTTGCAACGAACATCAGCGCCGGGGGAACAACAAGCTTCTTCGGCTTGGCAGCGATCAGCAGGCCACGCTCATCCGCCCACCCAGCGATCTGAATGACAGCAGCCTCAAGCGAGGTCTCATTCAGGTCCGCAGCAGTCGAAGGAGTGTTGCTGTTGACACCACCGGACACCAGCGGATGGTCAGTCGAGAACAAGCTGACGCCGTCACCGCCCACATACGAGGGGTTAAAGCCGTTGTTCAGAACTGCCGCCGCTTTGACCTGCTTGGTGTACGCCATACCGCGAGCCAGAGCTTTCGTGTAACGCGCCGACAGCGAGTCGTAGAGGTTGTCCTCAATCGCCTCTTCAGTCAGCGAGAAACCGAGAGCAATCGTCTCGTGGTTATAGCGAGCAGTCCACGCCTCTTGTGCGTTGTCGTAAGCGATGGCAGCACCCTCGCTCTTGACCGGCGCAGCCGAGAAGCCCGACAGCTTGGTTTCCTCTTCGAAGGAACGCTCAGAGGTCTCGGTTTCGTAGATCTCTTTGTGCTCTTCGCCGTAGCGGGAATACTCCAGACCAAACAGGGCATTAAGACCCGGCAGGAGTTCTTTCAGTAGTTGTGCGCGTGAAATAGCCATTTTTTAGAACTCCTTAGAGGATAATACTGCCGGTCGAACCGGGCCAGTAATACTCGTGACCGCCGCCCCATTGCTGACTGCCTTCCCCAGCTGCATGAGCGCCGGGCATGTTCCACTTGACGATCAGCTCCACAAAGCCCGCCGACGTGGCAGTCTCAGGAACGACATCGACAACACGAACCGGCATAAACGGCTGTTGAACAATAAAGAGCGGGTTGGTTACGTCCGCCACGCCATACAGACTGTTGCCAGTCGTGATGTCGCCGGGGTTGACAGCAACCACAAGGTTACGACCAACATAGTACGGATTAGCGTACGCCGGAGTCGTACCATTAGCGGTGAACGGGTCGTCGTAGTAGTTTGGCTGGTTGGTCACAAACACAACCTTGAACAGCGCATCGGGGTCATCCACCACATAAGCTTGGATGTCATCAGCAACAACCCCTGCGGGGTAGTATTGCGAGAACGTCTTCTGCTTGGTGTACGGGTTCGTGTACGAGCAACCCATGAACACGCCAATGGTATACGGGGGCGAGATCTGATTTGTAGCACCAGCACCAAACCAAGATTTGTCTTGAACAACAATCGTGCCGTCGATAGGCAGCATGCTGTTGCTGTCGCGGAGGATCTTGACCGGATCGCCATAGAAAATGTTGGTGTTGTACCCGCTTGCGATCTTGAACATGCGGGTGCTACCTGCGTACGGCTGACCACCAATTAGATTGATGGGCCGGAAACCGTACGGTTTTGAAACCGTGGGATAAGTCATTTCAGACTCCTAAAATAAATTAAGTGCCTTTACCAAAGCTGGTCGTGGACTTACGCTCTTTGAAGAGCGGCATCCTCGGGTCACTCTGGCGCATAAGCGTGTTATCTACCGCTTCTGCTTGCCGATCCGCCTGCTGCTGATAGTACGCATTACGCTGTGCGACCAGCTCAGCCGGAGTCTTGCAAAGCAGCAAACCGCCAATTTCGATATGGTCCTTAAAGCGACCATTTGGGTCGGCCAACAGCTTAAATTTGGGCTGCTCTTCGAGCGGCACCGCTTCCCAACCTTCCCGGAACTTGCCGGAAATGTTACGAGGGTCAGCCACACTCAAAGTAGAAACACGAATCCAGCGATACACAAATCCCGGCATTTTGTCCGGCTCGGGAAGCATCTCGGGCTGTTGCCACTGTTTAACGCGAGTTTTAGATTCCCGCGTTTCGATGTCACGGGGGATACGATTTTCAGCCATTTTGGGACTCCAGTTTCATAACTTCCCGTGCATATTGTTCCGGCGTAAGACCAAACTTCTTGGCAAGGTTAATCTGGCTTGTCTTGAGCTTAACCTTATTAGAAGCCGTACTCCTTGTTGCCGGAGCTACCACAGTCGTTGCCCTCGATTTTTGAGCGGGGCGTTGATCGTCTTCCTCAAAAACTTCTGGGAAGCGCTTCCGAAGTGTTTTGTCCAACTCGGAATAGTATTCATCAGACCCAACCGCGACGCCTGAATCCTCTAACTCTTGGTGGAGTCCGAGAGCATAGGCGGTCATCCCTCTATTCGTCCCAAACCAAGTATTGCGCTTTTGCCACGCTACCAACCGGTCATCAGGACGAGGAGCAGACGGCTGTGCCGTTTGTTGCGTTTGTACAGGAGTTTCTTCTTCCTGTAAAGGGGCGAGCTTAAAGTTCTTCGCCTGCATCATACTGAGGTTGGCAAGCTGCAGCGCCTGCTGTGCCTCAACAATCTTATCGGCGTCAAACTCTTCGTGCGCCTGCCGCAAAGCTTTTTTCGCCGCTTCCAGCTCCATCTCGGCAGCTTTCTGGGCGGTCGCTACATACTCTTTTTCACCGGTAGCAAGAAGACCTCGAATCTTCTTGTTCTCTTCAAAGAGCCGCTGTGCCAGCGTTACAGCTTCCTGTTGTTCGCGTAACGCGGCTTCCTTTTCCCGACGTTCGTCATGCCAAACCTTCCGCATCTGCTTGAGTTTGGTTTTGATTTTCTCGTCGTAGTCTTCAAGCTCGTCTTTCTCAAGCTCTTCGACTAGGGGTTTGGGAAGCGGCGTACGACCACGATCTTCCTCGGGCGTGTCATCTTCAACTTCAATGACCAAAGAATCTGCCGCTTTGGCGTCTTTCTTGTCTTCGACTTCGTCCGGGAACTTAAAGTCTTCTTGTTCAAACTGAGGCATCTTGTCTTCCTCTACTTGCGTTTAATACCGCGTGGATCGAGCACCACGCCTTCAACCGAGTCATCGTTGATGAGCCGGAACTCTCGTCCGTGAATGACCAACCGGGAGCCTGCATACGGGCGAACCAGTACAAAGTCTCCTTTCTTGCACCACGGTCCGGACGGAAATCGAGCTGGATCTTTGTAGCAATCCGGCCCCATCTCGACGACAAACAGCACCGTCGTCAGCGTTTCTTCCATTCGTACCGTATCGTCGGCCTTAATCAGACCGCTCTCATACTCTTTCTCCACTTCGGGGATAGCGCACAGAATGCGATAACCCGACGGGGTTGGGAGTTGCCGAGCCTTCTCTTCCGCAGCTTCTTTCTGACTGCTGGGGTTTGTAGCCAGCAAAATTTCACTCATCCGAATACTCCACTTTTTGTTGAAGGTCTGTGATGTAACCACGCGCAAGGAGCAGACCTCGAATCTCCCCACACAACCGTTTGTATTCCTCGAAGCTTGAAGCTTTACCCTCTGACAGGTGTTCTTTAAGCTGTGCGACCTTTTCGTCGGTCTGTTCGAGCAATATCTCAAAAACGTCCATACGTGTCCTTTACGCCTCTTTCTTGCTGGGTTGCCGTTGCTTATCCAGATGCTTGAGCACGTCGACACTGAGTTTCGACATTAGCTGTTGCCGGTCGTTTGTAGCGGACGTAGCAGCTTTGGCGGCGTCAATCTGCAGTTTCTTGTCGTCCAACTGCATCTGCGCCATGATCCGCTCCCGTTCAATCTGCATCTGTGCAGCTTTAAGCTGGGCGTCCACCTGATCTTTAGCGGCCTTGCGCTGCTGATCCTGTGCTTTGATCTGCAGTTCCTGCATCTGCATCTGTACCAGCGGATCCTGCGCTTGTTGCTGAGCCTGCTGTTGTTGGACCTCGGCTTGGTTCTGTTGCAACAGTCGCTGTGCAGCCTGCGCCAACATCGGGGCCAACTGGGCCTCGACACGCGGATCCATATTCATATCCTCGCCCGCTTCATCTTTCTGCGGAGGCAGCGCTTGGCCCAACTGCTGCTCAATCTGTTTGCGGTACTCGAAGCCCAGATGCTCATTGATGTGCGCCATCATCGCCGCCTGAAGCTGCGGAGCCATCGGATTGTTCTGCAACAACTGAAGAATCTTCGGATCCTGCATGGCCGACATGTGGACCATGATGTGCGCCTGATGGTCTTGGTACATAAACGCCTTGACCGGCTTCAACATCAGTACATTCTGATTCTCCGTCACCGGATCGGTCGGCTTCTGGTCTTCATCCATCGGCACCAGCTTTTCCGCGTTCTTGATCCCCAGTACGTCCAGCATCTGTCGGTGCAGCAGCGGCATGTTGTAGAGCTGCGGTGCAGCCTGCGCAAGCTGAAAGACTGCTTGATACTGCACAATCTTCTGCGCCATCGTGCTGGCATTGGGATCAGACACCGGGATCACATCGATATTGTCGTAGTCCGACTTCTTCGCCCGTCGGCTCCCCACATCCGGCTCGTAGCTGTAGTCCTCGGGGGTATAGGCCGCGATGATGTGCTTGAGGAGCTTAAGCTCCTGCTTCATCGAGTAATGGATGCGGGCCTGAACGGCGGACATCGTCTTGAGCGTACGCTCAAGAATAGCCAGCGTGGTGCCCACGGGAGCCTGCGAGGACATGTCACTGATCTGGAGGTCCGCCGTGTTTGCAAACCTGCGGCCTTCCTCAATGATCTTGTCCATCAAAAGAGCCAGAACTTGGCTCGGCTCTTTATAGGGAAGCGGAAGAAGGTTGTCCCGGATAGCTCCGCTAGGCACATCAACGTCACGCCATTCCCCCGGGGCAATCGGCGTATCGTCGCCTTTGACCCGCATGCCTTTGCTTTTGAAGCCGCCGGGCAAATTCGAGAGAGTGCCTGCGTCCACAAGCTGTCGGAGGATAGACGTACCGCTCTTGGCGTATGCACCGATCAGGTGGATCAAACCGAAGCAGTAGAAGCCAAAGCCGGGGATGTACCCGTAGTGCACGATGTGCTGACGTTTGGCGTAGGTCCGGTCGTTTTCTTCCCAGTTCCGGCGCACAGCCAAGACGGTCTGCGTGCTCTTCTCAAGGGTGACGATGTACGGCAGTTTGATGCCGTCTTCATTCTCATGCCCGGGTAGATCCAGATCCACCTGCATCTCGAGGAGCTTGAACCGGTCATCCGAAGTGGCCCGAAAGCCCATCTTCTCGGCAATCTTCTTCTCGACTTCATCAAGGGTGTTGACCGGCTCGCCCAGATCCACGTCTCGATAGAACCCGGCTACCTGCAAACGGCGCAGTTCATTCTCAGTCTTACGCATGACGTGAGTCACACGTGGTGAAGTCTCGATATTTGACGCCCCGTACGGCACCACAATGTCTTCTGCCGGGATGAAGATCGATACTTGCCGCTCCATCTGGGGGTCGTAGTAGACCTTCTTGAACGCATTCCCCGCCAACCCCAGACCCCACAGCATGCGCTCATGCTCAGGCCGGTACTCGACCATCTTCTCCATAAGCTGGTCATTCATGTCTTCTTGGACCCGCAGCGCTGATTCTTTCTTAGCTGGCGTCTCTTTACCGACAATCTTGGTCTTCACCGGCCCATTCGCCGGGAACGTACTCATCATGGTCTCGGACTGAAACTTCACCAGCGCCTCAGACAGCATCGGGTGGTACACCCCGCACGCTCCCGGCCACGGCTCCATCCGCTCCTCGATCTTCATCCCAAGAAGCTCAAGCCCGTCGACATAGGTCTGCATCCAGTCTTTACGCGACGAGATGTCATCGTCAAAGTCGCCAAGCAATTCAGATGCCAGCAGTTGCAGGTCACCGTCGGACAGGTACTCCGCCAAGTTGGCATTGAAGTCTTCTGCCGTTTCTTTCTCCGGGGTGAGCATGATCTCCAGCCCATCCATCCCGATAGTTACTGCCTCGGGATTTTCGATCTCAATTTCTATAGGCGGCGCGTCTTGCTGTTCCTCCAGATCGATAAAAGAGGGGGTGGTGTAGAGCGCTTTGTCGATGTTTGTTGCCATGTTTATTCCTAGTAGTACGCCGCACGACGGCTACGGAAAGCCGGGGGGTCATCTCGGCTGTCATCAGACAGGGTAATAAATCCACCGCGACGAAAGCGCGTCAGCGCCATAGTTATACAGTCTACATAATCGTCGTGCTCGCCGTTGGGAAACTCGGCGCATTCGTTAATCAGTTCGTGCGCCCACCGCAGATCCGGTGCCCAGACCGCTCCATCGAAAAGAAGCGGGGCAACAGAGTTCACCCGTGCACGCTTATCATTAGAAACACCGGCTTTACCCCTTGAGGGGCTGTAGTCCTCAACAAACAGGTCCATCCGCCGCAATTCCTGAATCAGCGGTGCACCGGCAGCTTTCTTCTCAATCAGCAAACAGTCTGGGGTCCACTCTTTATAGTGCTCCAAGCACTTCTTTTTCAGGTCCGGAAACTCCAACCGCGCCTTGAAGGCGTTGAGTAGAATCAGTTCGTGACGGCTTTTCTCTTCGTTGAAGAACACGCCCATCGTCACGCAGGCGCTGTAGTCGTTATGACTCTTGGTGTCGTGTGCCGTATCCCAGACTTGAAGCGTGAACTCCACCATAGGCGGATCTTCTTTCTCCCAGATCTTCCACCACTCGCGCTTGAGTATCGCCCCTTCTTCAGAAGTCGGATCCTGCATGTACTGCGCCGACCAGAACTGGGACTGCATCCCTGCGCGTTTCGCCTGCAACTGCTCAACTGGCCATTGTTCAGGCCAAAGGCTTCTGCCAGATGGCAGAATCGCCGGAAAGCGAACTTCTCTCCAAGGGATACTCTCGGGATTCTCCACCGCCCACTGAAGCGCCCTACCAATCGGGTCTTTTTTACCCCAGCGGGTACCGATCATTACGATCCGACCCCCGGGCATCAGGCGCTGTAAGGGACCGACCTGCATATATTCCCAAGCGGTAGCAAACGCACTGTCCGGATTGGCAAGAACGGCTTGTTCTGACACCAAGTCATCGGCAATCAGCAGATGTGCACCGTGACCTGCGACGTTTGCCCCAATACCAATCGCTAAATACTTCCCTCCAGCGGTTGTCGTCCAGTTATCCGACGCGCTTTTGTCTTTCGAGACCTGCGTTTGTGGGAAAAGCTCCTGATATGCAGGGCTGTCGATGAGATTTCGGACTTTTCGGCCAAAATCGGCGGAAAGTGCTGCGGTGTGCGTCACCATCATGATGTGATGGTGGGGGTTATGCCCGAGATACCACGCTACAAACAGGTACGCGATGGTCTCAGATTTACCAAAACGCGGGGGCATGGAGACTGTAAGGCGTGTTTGCGCCCCATCTCGGACTTCGTGCAAGATCGGTTTAAGAAACCGGTGGTGCGGACCCTCTTTCCAGTCCGGATACAGCCGCGCACAGAACTGAAGGAAGTCGTCGCGTGCCGCTTTGATGGCTTTCTTTTGCTGCAAGGCTTCTAACTCATCTAGAAGCGCTTGTTTTTCCGCTTTTGGCAGCGTATGTAGGGATCTTAATAGCGAAGAAAGCGCCGTAGTGTCTAGACTCTCAAGCATTCGCCCCCTCCGAACGCTCGGCTACTGCCCCGATCTCATCGTCGAGATTGGTTTCTTCTATGTCTATAGCGGGGGCGTCGGATTTTTCTAGGATCAGTGCCCCGTCCATCGGCGTCAGGAGCTTCTCCAGCCTTTCTCTCAGCCGCTTTTCGATCTCTTCCTCGGAAACATCCTTCTTCGTCACCTCCACGCGCTCAGTAAACAGCGCCACTTCGGTGACGTTACCCAGCATCTGCAAGGCTTTGAGCCTGATCCGGGCGTCTGGATGGGTGGTTTCCTCGAGAATCTTGGAGACGGTATAGCTACGCAGCTCTTTGGCCCGCTCCACAAACTCCCAATCGTATGCCGTCAGCATGCCGACGAGTTGCTGAACCGCCGGAGGCGTCTTTATTGCAACCAGCGCAGTCTTTTGCGCGTCGGTGTCCGGGTTAAAGTTCAGGGCGTTGAACGCTTCTCGCGCTACCGCCTGTTCCTGCCGCTCGGTAATAGCGTCGTCTGGGGGAACCCCCAGCTCTTTTAACCAATCTGCCGTCGCAACCTGCGCCTCTAATACATTAGAGGGCGTGGCCTTTTTGAGCGGAACAAAATCTTCAACCGCTCCCGGCTCCGGAGAAAACGAAATCAGATCCTCAAACATGAGACTGTGCTCCCATTTATGAATAGTGTATACTCGATTGCGTCTGTGTGGCAACAGACATGGTTTGGCTCCTCCTTCAGAAGTTTGCCCCGTACTAAGTTGCGGGGCTTTTTTTATGGGTGTGTGTAAAAGGTTTGACGCGATTACTGGAAAAATTTTATATAGGGGGTGGGGGGTAGGCGTTTGGAAAGAGGCCGGGGGGTGTTTGCGGGAAGGGGGTGGATTGACTGTGAAATGAAAAAGTGGGCTGCGTGGGTCTGGAACAGTGTTCTGTCATCGCCCCGGAGAGGCTCATTGCAGTTTTGGGGGGTGGGGTCGCTCACAAACGTGATCCTAAAAAAGCCCCTGTGCTATAATGGAATCACGTTGGCAGTCCAGCCAGCGCAACCAATCCGGGACACGTGTCCCGCTTTCAGGAGATGTACCATGCAATCCACCGACCTTACCAAAGCGATCCTCAAGACCTTCAAGACCGGCGACGACGATGAAGCCGCACTCGCGGAT
>Ga0315901_10001734_pt1 | contig 31221 bp, 31 predicted proteins | sample LakEriMetagenome_10_FD_203761 | JGI IMG/M metagenome (GOLD analysis project Ga0315901, IMG submission 203761) | Freshwater fungal communities from buoy surface, Lake Erie, Ohio, United States - Buoy 2 MA116 | ecosystem: Environmental > Aquatic > Freshwater > Lake | place: USA: Lake Erie, Ohio...
TGAGCAAGGAACACAACTTGCAAGGTGCCAATTGATATTTTCAAGAGTCAGATTGGGGCTTTCCCCACAATACATTTGAATCTCAAGTTCAACTTCTTTTGGCGCTTCAATTGCAATTGCAATCTCAGTTAGCTCTCTAACGTCTTGCTCGATCAAAATTACAAATGTAGTCATCACTTCGACGCATTCAAGTTCGTACTTTGAATTACTCATCTGCGTCCTCCTTACTTGCGCCGTATCCAAGTTCGGCTGCGTAATCTGCCAATTTCTCACGAAGCTGTTTACGTCCTCGATGCAGGCGAGACATGATGGTGCCGGCAGGGGCACCAACAATTTCGGCAATTTCTTTGTAGGAGAATCCTTCAACGTCGGCTAAATAAACTGCAATTCGAAATTCTTCAGGGATTTCTTGCAACGCTCGTTTGATATCGCTATCGGGCAAATTTTCAAGTGCTTCAACTTCAGCAGATTTTCCTTGATCACTGGTGTGCGAAGCCGCAGCTGCTAACTGCCAATCTTCAACTTCGGCATTAGATAACTGAGGGCGACGTTGGTCTTTGCGATAACTATTAATAAAAGTAGTTGTTAGCACTCGATAGAGCCAAGCTTTTAGATTGGTTCCCGCCTCAAATTGATGGAAGGAAGCAAATGCTTTTAGATAAGTATCTTGCACTAAATCTTTAGCATCATCAGGATTTTTTGTGTAACGCATTGCTGCGGCATATAACTGGTTTGTGTAGGCAAGGGCATCTCGCTCGAAGCGCAATGCGCGTTCGGCTGGGCTCTCTTTAACCAACTCAGTAGATGTCATCACCGTAAGGCTATCTGGCAACTACGGGTTTTCGCATTTTTTACGGCGCTACTGAACTGGGAATTAAAAGAGAGTTTCGGGCTCGCCTAGTTCTATTTCTTTAATCAGATCTGGATTATTTACCACCACCGTATTAACGGCACTGGAAACTGGGACTGGCACCAACCCCGCCGCAGGTTCTTCGTGGTGCATTAAGCCTTGCAAAACAGTGACATCATGCAGCTTGGGATCAAGCCAGTCGCCCCAGCGATCCTTCGACATCATCACGGGCATGCGACTATGGATTGTCGCTAACTCGCCCACAGCTTCTCGAGTAATGATCGATGCGCTCTCAATGATCTGACCATTGGGATCTCGCCAACTACTCCAGAGCCCAGCAACGGAGAGTGATTGATTGTCTAAACCTGAAATATAGAAAGCTTGTTTAGGTTTATAACGGCCGAGGGCAGTTGCCCATTCGTAATACCCCTGCACCGGGATTAGACACCTGGTGGTTCGAAATGCATTTCTAAATGTTGGTTTCTCATGAATTGATTCTGACCGCGCATTGATCGCATGAGATTGCGAAGCGCGCGCTTCAGAAATAGTTTTATGCCAATTGCCAATTAAGCCCCAAGAAGCAACTGCTAACTCGCGTTGACCACCATTTTCGCGCACGATGTAAATTGGATTTGTCGGGGCGATATTCCAACTTGCTGGCAATGAATATGCTGGAACTGCGCCATGGGCCGAAAACTGTTCGACAAGTTCCTGCATTTGATGGGTCTGTACAAAGCGGCCGCACATATGCGCAACGCTAGCGCAATCACTAACCCAGTAGAGTTTGCACATGAGTTCAGCGCAAGTTTCTGCAAATTGGCCTGCCATCTTTCGTGGTCCCCAGCCGATCAGCGCAACCGTCACAATTCCAGGTTCAAAATCAGTAACTAATCGAGCCTTGATTTTGGCGGCGCAAGCTACTACTCCTTCTTTAATCAAGCGCCCACTAATTTCGCGCGATAGCGAACTAATGGTTGCCGGCTTACGCCAATTAGGAATCTCCATCGTTGAGACCACGGTTGATGGCGATGCGGCTTGGCAAGTAACGCCTGCAAAAATGAGCGGCCCAGTAAAAATTGATGTTGGCAATGCCGGCACCGTAATGCGCTTCTTGCCGCCACTTTCAGCGCTGGCAACTGGTTCGGTGGCTTTCGATGGCGATCCTCGATCGCATGAACGCCCACTTGGCCCAGTAATTAAAGCGCTCGAAGATTTAGGAATTTCGGTTGCGCACGAAGGTCGCTATAGCTTGCCACTAACTTTAAATGGCACCGGTGAAATTCCAGGCGGTGCACTTGAGATTGATGCCAGCGCTTCCAGCCAATTCCTGTCAGCGCTTTTATTAATCGGACCAAGCATGACCAACGGCATAACCGTAAAACATGTGGGTGGCGCACTTCCATCAATGCCGCACATTGATATGACAGTCGATATGTTGCGCTTCTTTGGTGCAACTGTCGAAGTTGATGTCGCAAATAACATTTGGAAGGTTCTTCCTGGAAAACTTAGTGGGCAAGACTTTGTCATCGAACCAGATTTGTCTAACGCAGCACCGTTCTTATCAATTGCCATGATTTGTGGCGGCGATGTCACGATTGCAGACTGGCCAACTTCAACTACTCAACCCGGTGATCAACTGCGCGATATTTTGACGCAAATGGGTGCGCAAGTTGAATTTGAAAGTAATGGTTTAAAGCTAACTGGCACTGGAAAAATTCACGGCATCGATATTAATTTGCATGATGTCGGCGAATTAACACCAGCTATTGCGGCCTTATGCGCCTTGGCTGATTCACCTTCACATTTGCGCGGCATTGGTCATTTGCGCTTGCATGAAACTGATCGTTTAGCAGCGCTAACTAATGAAATTAATGCTCTAGGTGGCAACGTCACCGAAGAAGAAACCGCACTGCATATAACTCCGGCTCCCATGCATGCAGGGGTTTTCCATACTTACGATGATCATCGTTTAGCCACTGCAGGTGCTGCGATCGGTTTAGTTGTGCCTGGCATTGAGGTCGAAAACATCGCGACTACCCGCAAAACATTGCCAGATTTCCCTGGCCTTTGGAGTTCACTTACTGCATGAGTAAGCGCGAATACGACGAATCTGATGCGCGAGTGCGCCCAGCGCGCAGCACGCGCCGCCGTACTAAAGATCGCCCATCACATGACGATGCCATCTTTTCATTGGTAACAGCCGTCGATCGTGGGCGAACAACTTGCATTACCGATGATGGCGTAATCGTTACTGCCATGAAAGCGCGCGAACTCGGGCCAAAGTCAGTTGTCGTGGGCGATCGAGTTGGTTTAGTCGGCGATGTCAGCGGAAAAACAGATTCCTTGGCTCGCATTGTTACGATTACTGAAAGACGTAATTCACTAAGTCGCACAGTAGATGACAACGCTAAAGTTGAACGAACAATTGTTGCCAATATTGATCAATTAGTAATTGTTGTGGCTGCCACCAATCCGCCGCCGCGTCGCGGTTTAATTGACCGGTTCTTAGTGAGCGCTTTTAATGAAGGCATCGCACCAATTATTTTGGTTACTAAAACTGATCTAGGCCAGATTCCAGAGTTTATGGAAGAGTACAAAACTCTCGGTGTAAAAATTCTGACAACTGCGATTAAGACCAAAAGCAAAGAAGCTGATCTGCAAAAATTGCATGAAATGTTGACTGGAAAAATTTCGGTTTTAGTTGGTCATTCAGGTGTTGGTAAATCAACTTTAATTAACGCCATCGTACCCGAAGCAGATCGTGCCACTGGCGTTATCAATGACGTATCTGGCCGAGGACGCCACACTTCGTCAAGCGCTGTTGCGTTACCTTTATTTTCGCCGGTGCACCAAGGTGCAATCGGATGGGTAATTGATACCCCCGGAATTCGCGCATTTGGTCTTTCGCATATTGACCCCAATCGCATCGTTGCCGCGTTTGAAGATTTAAGTCCAATTGCAGCCACCTGCATGACCAATTGCGCTCATCATGGCGCTGGTTGTAAGTTAGATACTTGGGCAGCGCCAGATGGAGTAATAGATGAGGTGCGGGCGGCACGAGTTGCTAGTTTGCGCTCACTTTTGGATGCTCCGAAGGTCGAGTTAGAGCAATAGAATTAGGCTCAATATGAGCGCCAAATACGCACTTGAATCCGATTTACAGCTCGCCCTTGAGCTGGCGGCTCTGGCCGATGAAATTTCGATGGCCCGCTATTTGGCACAAGATTTAGTTGTCTCAACCAAACCTGATAACACCCCAGTAACTGATGCCGATAAAGCTACTGAAGAAGCGTTGCGCAAACATTTAGCTAAAGAGCGACCAACCGATGGCTTAGTTGGTGAAGAGTTTGGGAACGAAAAGAAAGAGGCCGCACGTTATTGGGTAATTGATCCAATTGATGGCACCAAGAATTTCATGCGCGGAGTTCCGACTTGGGCAACACTCATCGGACTAGTTGAACGACAAGCCGATGGCAGTGAGAAAGTAATTGTTGGCGCCGTAAGTGCGCCAGCCTTAAACCGTCGTTGGTATGCAAGTGCTGGCAACGGTGCGTTTACCATTTTAAATGCTGGCAAACCTCGCCAGATTTTTGTTTCGAAAGTCAGCGATATTTCAAATGCCTCAATTGCCTACTCTGATTTTCAAGGTTGGGGCGATCGCTTAACTAATTTTAATAAGTTGATAGCAGATTGCACACGTTCGCGAGGTTACGGTGATTTTTGGTCGCACATGTTGGTGGCGGAAGGCGCCGTAGATATTGCAGCCGAACCATCGCTGGCGCTTTGGGACATGGCAGCTCTCGATGTAATTGTGCGTGAAGCTGGCGGTATATTTTCAAATCTAACTGGCGAAGTTGGCCCATTTGGCGATAGCGGAATTTCCACGAACACCTTGCTTCACCCAACAGTTATGGCGGTACTTAAATGATTTATACCCTAAAAGTAAGTGGCATGACTTGTTCTTCTTGCGTAAACAGCGTTGAAGGATCGCTGAATTCAATCCCTGGCGTTAAGGCCACCGTTAGCTTTGCGACTGAATCAGTTCACGTAAATGCCGAAGACGACGTCTCTACCAAGACACTGATAGCGGCCATTAAGAGTGCCGGTTATGGCGCCATTCTGGTTACAGACCCATCACAATTAGCCCTACATAGCAAGCGTTCTGGGCTCGCTTTGACTCTTTCCATTCTCACAGCAGTGCCAGCGATCGCCATATCAATGGTCATGAGCTGGCATCACGCAATCGATATGTTCATACACGATCAATTAGACGTAATTGGTTTACCTCATCCGCTTTATTCACCAACCGCGTGGGTCGCGATTGGCTTAACTGCACCTCTTATCCTGCTAGTTGCATTTCCAATTCATCGAGCCGCTTTCAATAACTTCTTAATTTTTATTAATCCAAAACGTCATGGTGCTTTGACGATGGATAACTTAGTTTCCCTCGGCTCTCTGGCCGCCTTCGGTTGGTCAATTTATGCCAACTCAACCGGCAATGGCGACGTTTATACCGAAGTTGCAGCCGGCGTTCTGCTCTTTGTAATTCTTGGTCGATACCTAGAAGCTAGAGCCAAAGCTAATGCCGGTAGTGCTCTGCAATCACTCCTTGAACTTGGTAGCAAGGAAGTAACAGTTATTCGTTCGGGCCAAGAAGTAATTATTCCAATTGCAAATCTGCAAGTTGGCGATGAATTTTTAGTTAAGCCAGGTGAGCGAATAGCTTCCGATGGCGAAGTTATCTCAGGTAATAGCTCAGTTGATAACTCAATGATCACAGGTGAATCCCTACCAATTGAAGTTAAGCCTGGTTCAAAAGTAATTGGGGCAACGCTCAATCACAATGGTCGCATTATTGTTAAGACAACTCGAATTGGTGGCGATACTGAATTATCACGAATTACTTCAATGGTGCTTTCAGCACAAGGTGGACGCTCCCCTATTCAAACTCGAGTGAATAAAATCAGCGCCATTTTCGTGCCAGTAGTAACTCTGGTTGCGATTGCTACTGGTTTGGCTTGGTATTTATATGACTCACAACTAACTAATGCGATAGCGACAGGAATCGCAGTACTAGTTATTGCATGTCCGTGTGCCTTGGGTCTTGCGACACCAGTTGCGCTAATGGTGGCATCTGGTCGCGGTGCCCAGCGTGGAATAGTCATTTCCTCACCAAGTGCGTTGGAAGCTTCGCGCGGAATAGACCGCGTTCTTCTAGATAAGACTGGCACTTTAACTACCGGCCAGATGAAAGTTAGTACTGCCACGGTTTCATTAGGTGCAGCTGCGCAATTAGCTCAGGCTTATCCAGAGTTAATTAAAGAAGCCACGATCTTGTCATCGGCGCTTTCAATTGAAAGCCAAACTACCCACCCGGTTGGCCACGCAATTGCTGAATACATTGCAGCACAAGGAATTAAAGCCACCACAGTTACTGATTATTCAGTTTCACCTGGAAGCGGCGCTGCTGGCCGAGTTAATTTAGGGATTCACTCCCCCGTAGTTTTAATTGGTTCACCCGCCGCAGTTGCGCATAGCAGTGTTGATTTCCATCCTGATATTCAAGCAGCCGTTAGTGCAGCACAGGCCCAAGCACTAACTGTTTCGGTGATGGCATGGGATGGTGTCGCACTTGCAGTTTTCTCAGTCGGTGATGAAATAAAGGCTGATGCTGCCCAAACTATTGCCAAGTTTAAAGATATGGGTATTTCTCCTTGGCTAATAACTGGTGATGCACCAGGTGTTGCCCACGCAGTTGCACTCAAAGTTGGTATTGATATCAGCCAAGTAACTGCAGCTGCCTCACCTGAAAGTAAATTAGCCGCAATCACAAATCTGCAAAGCAAGGGACATAAAGTCTTAATGATTGGCGATGGTATTAATGATGCCGCAGCCATTGCTGCAGCTGACTTAAGCATGGCTATGGGCACCGGCACTGATACTGCAATTGCTGCTGCCGATATAACTTTGATGCGACCAGATCTAAACGCCGCGATCGCTGCTCTGCAATTATCAGATCGCACTATCAAGATTATTAAGGGTAATTTAACTTGGGCCTTTGCCTATAACGTAATTGGTATTCCAATCGCTGCCGCTGGCTTGCTCAACCCAATGTATGCCGCTGCTGCCATGGCGCTAAGCTCAGTATTTGTAGTTACAAACTCGCTACGAATCAGATAGCTGCAATCAGCTTGATCTAGAAAAATACCCCCACAGATTGATATCTATGAGGGTATTTCACGTTAGTAGCGGGGGCAGGATTTGAACCTACGACCTCTGGGTTATGAGCCCAGCGAGCTACCGAGCTGCTCCACCCCGCGTCGGTTGCCCTAATCGTAAGCGGTGCAGCGGTAATAACCAAATTGGCTATCTATTACTTACTTTCCTTGCGCAGATTCGGCTGCAGCGATTGCTGATTGTAATTTGTCTAATGCGCGACCAGCAGCAGCGAAATCACCCTTGGCATTTGCAGCTTGATAATCCTTCATTGCTTGAGCAGCTGCACGCAGTGCAGTTGAAAGCGCTGTTGCATTCTTTGGCGATGTAGTTGTTGCAGAAGTCGATGAATTTGATGGAGTTGATGCTGATGTAGTTCCGGAGTTACCGCCGAATACTTGATCAAGTGCTCCCTTGAGTGTGTCATCAAAACCAATTTGATCACCGAAGGAAACTAGAACTTTCTGCAGCAATGGATATGCCGCAGTGTTACTAGTTGCTCTTACATAAACTGGCTGCACGTATAGCAAGCCGTTTCCGACTGGCAGAGTTAGCAAGTTGCCTAGTACTACATCAGCACCACCCTGACGCAGTAGTGACAGTGAGTTTGCAACTTCAGGTTTAGCTTCGAAGTTTGAAGCTACCTGCGAAGGGCCTGCGATATTTGTGCTGCGCGGTAATTGCAACACGGTAATTTTTCCGTAATCAGGACCTGCTTCGGAATTTACCGCTGCAAACGCTGAAAGGTTTTCACGACCACCACGAGGTACGAATGGTGTTGTCAAAGAGAAGGTTGACTTAGTCGCACCTGGCATTTGTAGTGTCATGTAATAAGGCGGTTGGTTACCTGCATTTGCACCAAAGGTTGATGGGTCACGAGGTACGCGCCAGAAATCTTGACCGCCATAGAAAGCATCGGCTGTCTTCACGTGATACGCACTAAGAATGTCACGTTGAATACGGAACATATCTTCTGGATAGCGAACGTGCTCAAGCAACTGCGCAGACATAGCGCTCTTTGCCTTAACGGTATTTGGGTAAGCCTTGCTCCAAGTCTTTAGCACTGGGTCTTTTTCATCCCAGGCATAGAGTGAAACAGTGCCGTCGTAGGCATCAACTGTGGCTTTTACCGAGTTACGAATGTAGTTAACAGTGGTATCAGATTGTGCGGTAATCGAATTTGAAGTCGAAGTTAACGCATCTGAAGTTGAGTCCGAAAGTGACGTCTTACGGGCATATGGGTAGCCAGCACTAGTTGTATAGCCATCGATAATCCAAAGCATCTTGCCATCGACAACTGCAGGATATGGATCACCGTCAAGAGTTAACCATGGCGCAGCTTTAGCCACACGTTCGCGTGGATTGCGCTCGAACAAGATCTTAGAATCTTTATTGATCAAGCTAGATAGCAAGATCTTCTGTTCTTGGTACTTAATCGCAAAAACTAACTTGTTAAAGAAGGAGCCGACTGGAACTCCGCCAGTACCGGTGTATGTGTAGTTTCTCTGACCATTAGCAGCGGTGTCGTCTGGGAAATCGAACTCGACTGGTGAATCAGTTTTTACGCCACCAATAATTGAATAGTCAGGGACGTTCTCACCAAAATAAATTCGCGGTTGGAATTCGCCCAAGCCCTTTGTCGGTGGCAGATCGCCAACTGCGAAGCTTGGCTTTCCATCTAGGTCAGCAGCATTAGCAAAAGCTGCAACAAAACCGAAACCGTGTGTGTAAACCAAGTGATCGTTAATCCAGTTTCGACTTGGATTACCCGCAATATTTAATTCTCGAACCGCAACAACAGCATCACGCTGTACACCGTTAACGGTGTAACGATCGATATCGAGTGAATCTGCAAAGCCATAGTAAGGCTTGATCTGCTGCAACTGGCGGAAGGTCGCTGAAATTACATTTGGATCCATCAAGCGAATATTTGCAATTGTTGCTGCATCATTCGCTAACTGACCTGTCGAAGTCTTCAAGGTTGCTGCATAATCTTTCATCTCAACGCCACTTAAATCATAAGCATCGCGGGTGGCATCAATATTGCGCTGAATATAAGGCGCTTCCTTTGATGATTCAGATGGCTTTACCTGGAAAGTTTGAATTGCTGCGGGGTAAACGCCAGCAATCAACACTGATGAAATCACTAGAAGAGCCGTGCCAGATGCTGGCAAGAACCAAGATTTACGGAAAATGTTGGCGAAAAATAGCACCGAACAGATAACTGCAATGCCAGCTAATATCGCTTTGGCAGGAAGTAACGCATTTACATCTGAATAAGTTAAGCCGGTAATTAGTCGGTTCTCTTTTAGCGAGAGTGCATAGCGGTCAAACCAATATGCAACACCCTTAAGAAGTACAACTAGACCTAGCAAAACTGAAAGTTGCACGCGCGCAAATGGTGTACTGCGATCTTGACGCACTTGTGGGCGCAACCCACCGTATAAATAGTGCACGGCGCCTGACGCCAAGATTGCCAAAATAAGTGCTGAGAATCCCCATGAGATTAGTGATTGCCAGAAAGGTAAGCGGAAAGCGAAAAAAGAAACATCTAAATTAAATTGCACATCTTTCACACCGAACTCAGTTGAATTCTTGAAAAGTAACCAAGTACGCCATAGCGATGTTCCGGCGGTGCCGGCAAAATAAAATACGGCTAAGCCAACTCCAGCGAAAGCAACTTTGCGAATAGGTTCGAGCTGAGCACGGTAACGCTCTAAGTTGTCATTCTCGGTCACCATAGCCACCGAAACTGGGCGACGACGAAATGCTAAATAAATATTGAGCAGAACAAATAGAGAAGTGATTAAACCAAAGCCAATAAAGAGATAAATCTTAGTGAAAAGCGTGGTTGACCAAACGATGGTGTAATCAACAGATTTGTACCAGAGCCAATCTGCATAAAAGCCGCTAAGTGAAACTAGGGCGATTGCAATGGCTACCAAGATTCCGATAGTGATCGAAAGAGGACTTACTCGTGGGCCACCTGACTTACGGCCAAAGCTCTTTGCGAAATCAAATTGCGGATTCGAACTCATCTATTTCTCCATTTTCTAAAAACCAACCCCGTTGGGATAACCCAATTTTGCGCTATTTATGGGTCGAATGCTAATTCGAACATCCGCTAGGCTCTAAAAACAACCGCTTAGTGAGGGCAACTTCGCCAAGTCCTGAGCAGGCTTTTTCAGCAGAGTCACAGCCTGCGCCAAGGTCGAAACCGCCACAATCTGCAGTCCCCCTGGAATATGGGTGATGTCGATGCAGTTATCAATTGGTGCGATAAAGAGCGTTGCTCCAGCCCGCTTAGCTCCGATTAATTTATCTTCGATGCCACCGATAGGGCCAACTTCACCTTTTTTATTAATCGTGCCAGTTCCTGCGATCGATCGGCCATTTACAAGTTGGGCGGCATTTAACTTCTCAACAATTCCAAGTGCAAAAATTAAGCCACCACTTGGCCCGCCAGTGTTTGGTAAATCAAACTTCACTTGCCGAATATTCAATTCACCTGATCGCAAATAAGGCGCAAGCGCAGGTTCGTACTGGTCTAAGTAATTAAATGCTGCAACTACCGCATTGTCTTGCGAGCCATCCATCTCGGCCAAACTCGCTTTCTTCTCTTCTTCAACATCTGCATCAGGTTCATAAATAACTGATTTTGGTACTACTACTCCTTCGGGTTGAATCCAGCGTGCTAAAACTTCTAGGCCAAATACCTTTGAATTTGGAGTTGTGACCGAAACCGTTGTGAGCAGCAATTTTCCGGTCGGAGCTGGAACTCTTTCGGTAAAGCGAGTTGGAAATTTTACAACCGAGCCCAATACATCAGTTGCTGGGCCAGGCATCACAATTGCAAATGGCAATGGAATGAAAAGAGAGATGACCAGAATAAAAAATAGGAAATATCTAACTAAGCGGGGTAGGGGCGAAAATCTCATCAGATGCGCTTAGGCAGTTGGGTCGACGGGCTTTTCTTTTGCTTCAAGATCGCGTGCCTGTTGATCGCGGAAAGAATCTTGGAACTTCTGGAAAGAGGTCACAGAGCGAGTTGTTTCTTGCTCAAATTTGCCTTGAAATTTACTAACCCAAAGCACATAACCAAGCGCGCCAATTAGTCCGGCAAGGGGAATTAGCCACCAAATTAAGGCGGTGAAGGCGTTGGACATAGCCCTAGCCTAGAGGTTTCGGGAAGAAAGTGCCCAATTGAGTTGTTTAACTAGTATTACTTCATCGAACTTTGAGAGTTTTATTGGACTTAGTGAGAGTTAAGCAACATCGGAAAGGTAGCCATGACAGCTTTTGGTTTTGGACCCAGCGATAACTCAGACGACGCTGAAAAATCTGCCGAACTCGCCGCAGCTCTTGAGGCAATGCAAGCCCAAATGAAAGAACAGTTCGAAAAACTTGGACTTAACCCAGCTGGATTTATTAATCCACTTCTTTCAAATTCGGCAAAACCAGAGCCGCTACCAAAAACAATTGTGCGCGATACTGCCAAAAAATTTACGCAAGCACATGGATCACAACCAGTTGGTGCAAATGATGTTGCCGAAATAAAAACTGCGTTAGATCTTGCGCAACTTTGGCTCGATGACAAAACAGATTTCGCTTTGCAAATTTCTGAAAGCCGAATTGCGCTAAGCCGCACCGATTGGGTAGATACCTCGCTAGCTGGTTGGCAAGAAACGGTCGAACCACTTGCTGCTGGATTAGCTGATGCACTTGCCGGTTTGCTATCGCAAGCAAGTCAAGCGGCCGACCAAGCATTTAATTCCGATGGTTCAATTAACGAAGAATTTCTAGCCGAAGCTGGCGTTGATCCAAATATGTTTAAAGGCCCAAATGGTGAAAATATTTTGGGTGGTATTGGCAATGCACACGCATCGATGGACATAATCGGTGGCCTCTTAAAAGGCTTCATTGGCTCACTAATTGCAACTCAATTAGGCCAAGCTATTGGTCAACTTTCAGCCAGCGTTACCGGCATTCATGATGTTGGTTTGCCGCTAATTACGCCAGCCCACCCAGCGCTAATTCCGCAAAATATAAATACTTGGGCACAAGATTTAGATGTACCAATTACCGAAGTTCGCTTATTCCATGCACTGCGCGAAGCCGCAATCGCTCGACTCTTTGATAACAATCCTTGGTTAGTTTCATATTTACGCCAGTCAATTACAGATTATGGTCGTGGAATTACTATTGATATGGATGCAATTCAAGATCAAGCCACATCAGCACTTAGTTCAGCTGAGATTGATTTAAATAATCCAGAATCATTTGCCAATGCAATTAATCAAGGATTATTTACCCCCGAAGAATCAGAAGCGCAGAAAGCTGCGTTAACAAAACTCGAAGTTGCACTTGCACTAATCGATGGCTGGGTTGATGAAGTTGTCACAACAGCTGCTGGTGAGCGCTTACCGAATCTAGAAAAGTTGCGCGAAACTTTGCGTCGTCATCGCGCAACTAATGCACCAACCAAACAATTATTTTCTTCACTCCTTGGCCTAGAGGTATCCCCTCGGTTGGCCCGCGAAGCAAGTGCTTTCTGGCGATCGATCTCTGAACTCAGCGATATCTCAACTCGCGACAAGATTTGGTCTGGCATCTTGCCGACTCAAGAAGAGTTACTTAATCCGCAGCTTTATTTAGCAAGCGTTGAAGTCCCGGATGATTTGAGCGGCTTACTCTGAGTATTAGTTTTTCTCACCTTTGGAAAATCAACTACGTGAAATAAAAAGCGAAGTCCCCGGTCGCTGTTAAATATCTGCCTTCCCCTTGCAGATATAAAACTGTTATCCGAGGACTTCGTAAGCGCGAACTTAACGAAGTTTGCAGAATGAATCAACCGACCCACAGATTGACAAAGTGATTCTTTTCCTTGTAATGAACTACTTTCACGCTACCTTTTGCACATGAATTCATCTGAAAATATTGATTTATTTTCAATTACTGAATCGCAAATAACTAAACCTGTGGTTGATACTTCATTGGAAATTGCACCGACTTTGCCTGGGGTTGACCAAGGCGAGATCGTCGTAATTCGTTCTAAACGACGGAAGAAAAACATCTCGGCATATCGCCAAGGTGGACAGATAGTAGTTTCAATACCGGCTCGAATGAGTAAAGCCGATGAACGATCAATCGTTCCTGAAATGGTCCAACGGATTCGAAGCGCTGAGGCCGACCGCACCCCGTCAGAGAGCGCCTTGATCGCCCGCACCGTGGCCCTGATCGAGGCCTATGCTCCCGAGATCACTGAACGCCCCGCGAGCATCGACTGGCGCCAGATGCGTGAGCGCTGGGGATCCTGCACCGGCATCGACCGGAGCATCCGAATCTCTGATCGCCTTAGGTTTGCCCCAGCCTACGTTCAAGACTATGTCCTCTTCCATGAAGCCATCCACCTGCGCTTTTTCGACCATGGCCCTGATTTTCAGGCGATTCTGGCCGCCTACCCCGATGGCGAGAAAGCCCAGGCCTACCTCGATGGCTATGAGCTCGCCGAGAGCGATCTAGCCCCGCCTGCCACCAAATAGCAACTCAAAAAAGTTCCCACAAAGTACGCTCAGAAACCCCAATTTGAGCGTGAGCGGGGGTATCGTAAAGCCTGCACGCAAGTTAATTTCGTCGAATTCCATCGACAAATGCTCGCGTCGATTGGAGGCTTCACATGGCAGAGACATACAAAGGTGACGCTTACTGCGTTAAGTGCAAAGAGAAGCGTGATTTTGAAGGAACTGTAAAGGTTTCTGACTCTGGTCGTCGCATGGCACAGGGCATTTGCCCAGTCTGTGGCACCAAGGTAAATCGCATCCTTGGCAAAGCTCAGTAATTTTTATCACCAAAAGTTTTATCGAACGACCCGCAGCGAGTTAATCGTTGTGGGTCGTTTGCTTTTGACTCCCCGGTTAGCTCGGGCTGACGGCAAGTAAGAAAACCGCCCATACTTCGCAGAATTCTTCCTACTCAGTCCGGCCGTAGTCGAAATGCGCGCACCCTGCGCCCATGACAAATAATCCAACAATTGAAATCTCTGAAATCAAGCCTCGTCTAAAAACTGGGGCAATTGTGACCGCCATTAGCAACACCAAACCGCAAGCGCATTTCATCGGCCATGCCAGTGCTGGAATTCAAATCAGCCATCCAGGTGCTGCTGCCATCTTGGCCAACTTCACTGGCTCGCTGACTTGTTTCGAAATCAGTATTCGAACTGGGGCGCCCTTTGAAGTCGTTAACAAAATCTGCGACGAGTTAGTCGCTGCCAACTTGATCGACCAAGTTGCTAAGCCCATCGTCCTAGCTGATCGCTTTCACTCTGAGAAAACCAATCGCAAAACTCACTCGCAAGATCAGAGTAAAGATGCGGCCTATCAACAATTACAAAAACGGATCGCCCCCGAGCTTGGTCAAATAACTTGGCAAACCGGAATTATTGATGCTGGTGTGACAACGCTGAGTGATCGCCAAAAAGTTGCCATAGATATTTGTGGTGATGACCGTTTAGCAATCTCGCTCTTAACAACTTTATTGGCATCAGGAGTTTCCCAGACCACACTCGCGTTAAGTAATGTGCAACGAGAAATTGAAGCGAGTGATCTTGGCACCGGTGTCTTTGCGATCACCGACCTGGGTACTAACTTGGTAAATCGAATTTCGGAAATTGCCCGCGGCTTTGCGCTCTTTCCGATTTCTAAAAATGCAATTACTACAAATTATTTAACAATTATCTTTGGTGCTCCAGATCCAGCCAAAATCAATACTTTGCTGAGCTCTAACTTGCCCCACTTATTTATTAGCGCACTCGATGCAACAACTCTGCGCGTTGGTCCACTAGTGATTCCGGGCAAGAGCCCCTGCTTTAGATGTATTGAATTAGATCAACTAGAACAATCACCGCTGCTTAATCAAATCAATCAAGCTCGCCAATTTGCCTCGGTTCAACAATTAAATATTGCGGCCACCACACAATTTGCCGGGTTAATCGCCCAGTGCATTCTTAATTATTTAGATACCGGCATCAGTGAATTAATTGGTACCCAAATCTTGCTCGATACTGCCCGGCCATGTAATCCCCAACACATTGCCTACGCGATCAACCCTGCATGCGGGTGTGCCTGGTGATTCAATGTGCAAGATTTTGAATTCCTAGCCAGAATTAGTCCGTGAGCAACTTCGAAACTGAAATCCCTAAATCAACAACGGCGCGTACCGCCAAGATGATCTCTATCCCTGTCGGTATTGCCGGTCGAAGTGCACTCGGTTTTGGTCGACAACTTGTAGGTCAATCCGGCAGCATGGTCTTTAGTGAGATTCAAGAAAAAACTGCTGAACAAGTATTTAAAGTTTTAGGTGAGCTAAAAGGCGGCGCGATGAAATTCGGCCAAGCGCTTTCAGTTTTCGAAGCAGCGCTGCCTGAAGAAATTGCCAAGCCATATCGCGAGACTCTTACTAAGTTACAAGAGTCAGCCCCGCCGCTGCCTACTCGGGTAGTTCACAAAGTTTTAGCAAAAGAGTTAGGTGAAGATTGGCGCGATAACTTCGCTAACTTCGAAGATACCCCTACTGCTTCGGCTTCAATTGGCCAAGTTCATAAAGCAACTTGGAAAGATGGTCGAGCCGTTGCGGTAAAGATTCAATATCCCGGTGCAGCTGAAGCTTTGATCTCAGATCTAAATCAGATTCAACGCTTTGCCAAAATTTTCCAATTAGTAATGCCTGGTCTAGATATGAAACCGTTGCTCGAAGAACTCCGTGCACGCATCATTGAAGAAGTTGATTATCGTTACGAAGCTGAAGCGCAACAAAAATATTCTGAGGTTTACGATAACGATCCAGATATTGCGATTCCAAAAGTTGTAATGGCGTCTGATCGCGTGTTAGTTAGTGAATGGCTCGAAGGCACTCCGCTCTCAAAAATCATTGCCGGTGGCACCCAAGAAGAGCGCAACAACGCCGGTATGAAGTTGGCTCGTTTCCACTTCACCTCCCCTGATCGCGCCGGGTTACTTCACGCTGATCCGCACCCTGGAAACTTCCGTTTGCTAGATGATGGTCGCCTAGGTGTGCTCGACTTCGGAGCTTGTAACCGTTTGCCTGATGGTTTCCCAGAACCAATGAAGAATTTGCTCAAGCACGCACTCGATGACGATGCGATTGCGCTCTATGAAGGCTTCAAAAAAGATGGTTTCATCATGGCCGATGTTGAGGTGGACCCAAATCTGGTCTTGGAATATCTAGTGCCACTGGTTGAACCGCTTAGAACTGAAGTGTTTAAGTACTCGCGCGAGTGGCTACGCGATCAAAGCGCACGTGTTGGTGACCCTCGTAATCCAACTGCCAAGATCGGTTTCCAATTAAATCTGCCAGCTGAATATGTATTGATCCACCGCGTAACTCTCGGCACTACTGGCATCTTCTGCCAACTAGAAGCCGAGGGCAAGTTCCGCGACGAAGCTCTCTCCTGGTTCCCAGAAATCGCTCCTGCATCTATCTAGTTTTTACCCAAGCCAGTAGATTTAGTCCAGCAACAATTTAGAAAGGGTGCAAATGACCATCTGGATGTGGGCCGTGGTTATTGTAATTTTAATTGTAATTGAGCTTCTCACGGTAGATCTGCTCTTCGCATCTTTGGCAATAGCGGCAACAGCTGCACTAGTTGCAAATGCCTTTGGCTATGAAATGCCGGTCCAAGGAATTGCATTCGCACTCTTTGCGACTCTTTCATTGCTTTTCTTACGTCCCATCGCGCTTAAGCATCTCAAGAAAGAGGTACCCGGTTTTGCGACAAACATGGACGCCTTGATTGGTGCGCCGGCTGTAGCTTTAACAGAGGTTAATCTAAATGGTGGTCAGATAAAACTAAATGGTGAAGTCTGGTCAGCTAGATCTGCCTCTGGAACTATTTCTACAAATACGCAGTTATCAGTAGTTTCAATTGAAGGCGCTACGGCCCTAGTCATAGCGAAGGACAATTAAGGGGAATTAAATGGAAACAATAATCTCAAGTGCAAGTCTCGCTTTAATTGTTTTAGTCTTCATTGTAATTCTCTCTAAATCAATCAAGATTATTCCGCAAGCAAATGCTGGTCTAGTTGAAAGATTAGGCCGCTACAACCGCACCTTGGGTGCTGGTTTAACCATAATTATTCCATTTATTGATCGCTTCTTACCGTTGATAGATATGCGTGAAAAAGTTGTTTCATTCCCGCCACAGCCGGTAATTACTGAAGATAACTTAGTAGTTTCAATCGATACGGTTATTTACTTTCAAGTAACTGATCCAAAGTCAGCAACCTATGAAATTGAAAATTACATCCAAGGTATTGAGCAACTAACCGTGACAACTTTGCGTAACGTTGTAGGTGGACTTGATCTAGAGCAAGTTTTGACATCGCGAGATTCAATCAATGCCGCCTTGCGCGGAGTCCTCGACGAAGCAACTGGCAAATGGGGCGTTCGTGTAAATCGAGTTGAATTAAAGGCAATTGATCCACCTCCAAGCGTGCAAGAATCTATGGAAAAGCAGATGCGCGCTGAGCGTGAAAAGCGGGCCGTAATTCTCACCGCTGAAGGTGAGAAGCAGAGCCAAATTCTCACCGCTGAAGGCGAACGCCAAGGTGAAATTCTGCGCGCCGAAGGTGATGCCCAAGCCGCAGTTCTACGAGCACAAGGTGAAGCCGAAGCAATTGCAAAAGTTTTTAACGCGATTCATGAAGCAAACCCAGATGATCGAGTACTTGCTTACCAATACCTACAGCAGTTGCCAGCAATTGCTAATGGAACTGCAAGCAAGGTCTGGATCATTCCAGCAGAACTCTCTGGTGCAGCTGAAAAGATTGCGAAAGCTTTTCGAAATACCGATTAAGAAAAGCAAAGTGGCCCCACGCGACGAACCGTGGGACCACTTAGTGCTTAACTGTCGCTATTTCTTTTTATAACCTGTGGGACACTTTGGTTTTGCTGCTGTAACTTTTTTTACAAGTTTTCCCTTTGCGCAAGTTATTGTAGTCTTTTTTGAGGCTAGCTCTTTAGCGCTTTTTAGAGCCTGGTCATACGAATCAAGCACATTCTGAAACAACCTGACTTCTCCGTTGTATTTTGCATCAAAAGTTGAAAGATAGATTGAATTACAGTCAATTTCCGCAGGGAAAAGACTAATCAACGATTGAAACTTAGCTTTGGATAACGGGTAATCAGTTGCTGCTATAGAAATTTTGAATTTTAAACTCTTCAACTCACCGTTGTAATTAACACATTTAGTTTGTGCATCTAAAGATAACTTGGCATCGGCTTCTTGTTTAGCTTTCAGATCAGCTGCTGCTTTGGCATCGGCTTCTTGTTTAGCTTTCAGATCAGCTGCTGCTTTGGCATCGGCTTCTTGTTTAGCTTTCAGATCAGCTGCTGCTTTGGCATCGGCTTCTTGTTTAGCTTTCAGATCAGCTGCGGCTTTGGCATCGGCTTCTTGTTTAGCTTTCAGATCAGCTGCTGCTTTGGCATCGGCTTCTTGTTTAGCTTTCAGATCAGCTGCGGCTTTGGCGACAATATCTGCCTCAGAAAACTTAGACTTAGCACCCCAAGGATTTGGCTCGATAACGCAACTTATGATTGCTCCGCACAACAACGGAGTTCCCTTCGCATTTCCGAAACCCTCTGCGAGCTGGCCATCTGAAATTAATCTCTTCGAAGTAGCAAGGCCAAGAACTCTGCCGGTTGAGTCAAAAATAGGCCCTCCGGAATTTCCAGGGTTTATTGGCGCGGTCATTGTGAAAGTACCTGCTGATAAATCAATTGAGGAAATTATCCCCGTGGTGAGAATTCCAGCCTGTCCCAATGGAGAACCTAAGACACCAACCCACCAACCTTGCTTCGGAACGGTGCCAATCCACTCTGCAGTAGGTAACAATTTCATGGTGGCGATTCCAGCAATATCTTTTGATTGGTTCCAAGCAATGATGGTTCCCTCAATTACAGATTTGTCACTCAATACTAAGGTAACTCTTTTGGTACTCAAACAATCTTCAATAACGTGGTGGTTGGTAATGACATAGGAGTTGTACCCATCCGACTTTAGGGCAGCACTTAGTTCCATTCTTGCCGACCAGCCAGAACCTGAACCTTGTTCACAATTAACTGTCACGATTGTGGGCATTAGAACGTCAGTTAATTTTGTTAGATCTGTCGGTGGCTGGGTGAAATTAATGGCCTCAGTGCTTGTATTTTGCATGGCTGCCGGAAGAATGTGAGTAGCTCCTATTGAGGGATTCGAAGTGCTTGTTCCGCTACCACTTGTTGCTGAACCACTAAATGTCATGGTAAACGGTTTCTCTGGCGCCAAGTCTAAACTTACTTCCCCAGCCCTAGCTTTGTAGGATGTGGCTGCTTGAACATTTACGACTTTGGGGATGCCAAGACATGATCTTGACATATTAAATCCGACCCAGTCTCGATTCAAATCTATATTTGTGAAAACGAAAACTTCGCACGAGATACTCTTCTTGTTTTTAACATCCCAAGGATAAAAAGTTACGGAACCGCTTAGGCTTCCTTTAAGTGGCTCATCAACAAAAATAAAGTAGTCATACGCATCGTCTAAGTTATAGTCGAAAATTAAAGCAAGGTAAGAATCTTTATTGAATTGATTGACTCTTGGATAATTTTCAAAGTGAACATAGAAGGTAACTTCATCCGGATCATTATCGAAGATAGAGGCAGTCACATAGCTAAGGTCCCATAGCGGATCTAAGCCTGGAGAGGTGTAGGTATCGGTCGGCGACTTCGCACTCCAAGTTACGGCGGCCGATGCCACTGGTGCTCCAACAACTAGCAAACTAAAGGCAAGTGACAATGAAACCAGAATTCTCTTCACGCCTAAGTATTCCATCAATGGTGACTTGGTCAAGACTTACGAAATACCGATTAAGAAAAGCAAAGTGGCCCCACGCGACGAACCGTGGGACCACTTAGTGTGCGTACCGCTGGCGGGATTCGAACCCGCGTCCTGCATTTTCGTCGGAAAGCTGCTCTATCCGCTGAGCTACAACGGTACGCAAGGTGAAAGTTAGTTTCATTTAAAGAATTGAATTTTGAACGCTAAAACACTGTGGATAAATCTGATACTCTTCTGATTCGTCGGAAAGCTGCAATAAATTGAGCTACAAAAAAGACCCCGCCAAAAATGGCGGGGTCTTTTTCTATTAATGCTTAACTAAGCAGCACTTGTTAGTTTCTAAGCCGCAATGCGTGGTCGACCAGCTTTGCGCTTTGCTTGGATAACCACACCATCTTCAAATAGCTCGCCGCCCCAAACACCAACTGGTTCCTGACGTGAGAGCGCGCCAGCTAAACACTTGGCACGAACTGGACACTCGCCACATAACGCTTTGGCAGCTTTGATATCTGCTTCGGCTTCGGAGAAGAAGGTTTCAGGTTCTGCACCGTGGCATGGCAAAGTATTAGCGATCGGATTGCCATATGTTCCGGTGATATCACCGAGACCAATCTTGTCGCCGCTTTCAGACCATCCTGGTACTAGTAGTTCGCTGAAGAGAACGCTCATGGTTCTCACCTTCTTTCCTTTGTTAGTTTGTCTTTCTCTTGTTTGGTTAGTTGTCGGGATAAAGAAAAAGGACCCTTAATCCTTTTGGATTAGGGCCCTTGTTTGGCTTATTCGATGTTATTCGAATGAACCTCCAGCAGACCCGGATCCGGCATAAAAATTGGCATAAGCTGCAAATGTGGTTGCAGTAGGCCAATTAGATGTCGCGCGCTTAGCTGATACGGGTTTCATTGCAGCACCCATAACAGCCTCACGCATCGCGTGTGCTGTATGTAGATGTGCAGTTCTTTGCATAAGGGAAAGAGTAAAGCATTGGTAATCAATCAAGCAAATTAATTAAATGCGCGTTCCACTAACTGGTCAGTAACCCTGCTTGTGCGAGAAATGGTGAAGGTTTTCCGCGATAGCTCACTCGTAATTCACGTTTCGCGCGGGTCATTCCGACATAGAACAAGCGGCGTTCTTCTTCGATCATGCGGGCATCGAGCGTAAAACCATTAGTTTCCAGTGGCAATAAGCCCACATTGGCCCCCATGAGAAACACGCGCTCCCACTCGAGGCCTTTAGCTGCGTGCAAAGTAGCCAAAGTGATTACCGGCATGGTCGGCGGATTGTTCTGCTGCACGCGATCTTCAACTTCGCGCAAATAACTACGCAAAGTTTTCGGCGTGAAGTTTGTATCTTCATCAAGTTCGCGCGCCAAATGTAATAACCCAGCAATGCCATCAATGCTCTGACCAGTTAAAAATGGTTGTGCCAATGTGCGCAGTTCATCTAACCAATTAATTCCTTCGGTCGGAATAACTGATGCGGTGCGCACACCTTTTAAGAATTCGCGAACATCGGGGCGATCAAAGAAACGTTCGGTGCTGCGCACTTGATACGGCAACTTTGCGCTATTCATCGCGCGCTCTAATGAATTTAATTGCGCGTTAGTTCGAGCAAGTACGGCAATCTCTTGAGGTGGAACTCCGGTCTTAAGCAAATTAGTCATGTCCGAAACAATGCCAGCAATTTCAGATGGCTCGTCGCTATAAGCAAGTACTGCTGGCTTATCACCATGATCATTTTGCGCATTTAACTCTTGCCCCATTGTTGCACTACGCAAAAGTGAATTCGCCGCAAAAGTAATTTCAGGAGTTGAGCGGTAACCCGAAGTTAAGCGAATAACTTCGGCATCTGGAAAACGTGATGTGAAAGTTGTTAAGAAAGAAGAAGTCGCACCAGCGAATGAATAAATAGTTTGCGCGGGGTCACCTACAACACAAATCTCTTGGCGATTACCTAACCAAGCATTTATCAATCTTTGTTGAAGCGGTGAAATATCCTGATATTCATCAACGGTTAGATAACGATATTGATCTTGCACTCGCTCGCGCACTTCGCGTTCCTCTTCGAGCATCGCAGTTGTCAGCAATAAAACATCTTCGAAATCCATTGCGAGCTCTTGGCGCTTGATACTTTCGTAAGCGGTGTAAACCTGAGCAACTTGTTCGGCATTAACTCTTGGCTTAGCGGCGCGGTTATCGAGTTCAGTTAAATAATCAGTTGGGCCGATCTGCGAAACTTTCGCCCATTCAATTTCATTGGCAATATCGCGCAAGGTGTCACGTGAATTGATATTGATCGTGCCCTGTAGCCCAGCACGATTGATCGCCTCCCCTAGAAAACCGGTCTTTGAGGTCAATAAATCAGGCGTACGACCGCCAAATACGCTGGGCCAGAAGAAAAGCAGCTGCTTGAGGGCTGCTGCGTGAATCGTGCGGGCCGCCACCGTTGGCACGCCTAAACCGCGCAAACGAGTGCGCATTTCACCTGCGGCGCGCGCGGTGAAAGTTATAGCCAAAATCTTGGTGGGATCCATTGCCCCGATTGCACTGGCATAAGCAATGCGGTGAGTGATCGCACGAGTTTTTCCGGTGCCCGCGCCAGCAATTACACAAACCGGGCCTCGCGTTGCCAGGGCTACTGCGCGTTGTTCATCATCTAGGGCAGCCAAGATTTCTTCGGCACGAACATTTACTAAAGGCTCTTCGGTCATCGCCAGCTCTCGCCGCCGGTCAAACTTTTTCCGTTAAATTCACCATGATCGGCACCAAACCAACGTTCAATCATTTTGCGTGCAACGCTAATAATTGGTGGCAGCAAGAGTGAACCATCTTCCATAGCAGCTCTTAACTGAGCGCGTGAGTACCACCGCAACTCAACAATCTCTTCGCCATCAGGACGCGCAGCTGATGGATCATCAATTACTGCTTCAAAAGCAATCATGATGCTGGCTGGAAATGGCCAAGGTTGCGAACCTAGATAACTTATTTTAGAAACACTTACGCCACTCTCTTCAAATACTTCGCGCGATACACATTGCTCAAAAGTTTCACCCGGTTCTAAAAATCCAGCAAATGTTGAGAACCGACCGACTGGCCACACTGCTTGGCGACCTAACAAAATTCGATCATCAACATCGCGAACTAAAACAATTACTGCGCTATCAGTGCGCGGATGATGTTGCGCTTCGCATTTATTACAAACTCGAACTGCCCCACCAAGTGAACTAGTTGTGGCAGCGCCACACTTAGAACACATCGGGTGCGAGGTATGCCAATTAGAAAGTGCGACCGCATGCAGAGCTAAACCAATTTCAAGTGGTGAAAGCGCAGCCCCAATCTCGCGCAATGAAAGTAAATCATCTGATTCAGCAACGTGCGCCGCAAAATATGGCGTATCAGTTGCGCGATCGATACCTAGGAAATAGTTCTCGTCGCTATGCGCATTTGGGTAAAGCAATTTGGCACTTGCTAGATCGGCGCTGACTTTTCCGCCACCAACAGTTAGAACTTTGGCGCGCTTGAGCAGCTCAGCCAGTGCCGCCGGGTCAGTTCGTAGCTCGCCGGCACGGTCAATCAGGCTTGGTTGTTGGTTAATCGCGCTCATAAGAGGCAACGCTACTAGGCAAAGCCCGCTTAGGTCACTTTGGATTTTTGGCAAGAATTAACCGTGAAGTAAGCCTGCCTCTAGATCGAGATCGGACATGAGCCGGTAACCGACCCCTCGAACCGCATCAATTATTTTAGGTCCGCCCGCATTTTTAACCTTTATTCGAATTCGTGAAGCATGCGTATCGAGTAAATGATCACTAGAGAAGTCGACAGAGCCGCCAATCGCTTCAATGACTTGCTCACGGGTGAAAACTCGCTTTGGTTGCTCTATTAAGAGTCTGACAAAATCAAATTCAGTTCTAGTCAGCGAAATTTGTCGGTTATCAACCATTAATTCACGGGTTTCCAGATTCAAACTTAAAATTCCGGCAATCAAGATCGATTTTTGTTCAGTTTTTTGCATACTTCGGTGTCTAATTTGTGTTCCAACTCTTAAACCAAGAATTCGGGATGACACCGGTTTAGTGATGTAATCATCAGCACCGGCTGCCAAGCACATTGCTTCATCAAGTTCTTCGGATCGATTAGTTAGCATGATGATTGGGACTGCAGATTTTTTGCGAATCTCGCGACAAACTTCAAATCCGTCAGGTTGCCCCATTGCTAGATCTAGAACAACCAAAATTGGTTTATTCTTATTAAAAGAGGCCAAGGCGGAGTTTCCATCTTCTGCCTCAACTACTTCATAACCCTCTTCTTCTAAACTCTTTCGCACAAAGATGCGAATGTCCTCGTTGTCATCAACAACTAAAATAACTTCTCGGTTCATATTGCACCTATTTTCTTCATATCTAGCTCGGTTTGTCTTAACTTTAAATAATTTAAAATATGCAATTTCTTTGCCTCTTTTGCAGAATCGGTTAACTTTCCCGGAATCTGAAGGGCTTGAGAAAACTCCTCGAGCTCAGCGCCGGCTGCCTCGAATGTATAGAAAGCTATTGCACCGCCCATGCTGTGAGCCACCGCTGACAGATTCTCATTATCTGCTGTCTCTAATTGAATAATTGCCTTGGCTAATACCTCTGACCTACGCGCTTCAACCATGACTTCAACTTCGCTCTTTATGCCCGGAAAAGTGAGAGTAAAAAGGCTGCCTACTCCCTCAACTGAAGCCACGGTCACAAAGCCGCCATGAAGGTCCATGGTTTTCTTAACTATGGCAAGTCCCAAGCCGCTTCCCGGAATTTGATTCGCGGCCGCATTTTTGGCTCTAAAGAACTTAGTAAATAATTTATTTAAATCTTCCTTGGGAATACCCATGCCGAAATCACGAACAGTAATTTCTACGCTCACATTTAAATCTGGGTCAACTTTGCGATTTAAACCAATTTCAATGCTTGAGCCTTCTTTACTGAATTTGATGGCATTCGATACGAGATTTACAAATACTTGTGAAATTTGAGTACGACTGCCTATTACCTGAAAACTATCTTGGACATGCACTTGCAGATCAATATTGATCGACCTTGCACTTGCCTGCAGCGATAACATTTTTAATGCATTATCTAAAATTGGAAAAAGGTTCTGCACCTCATGTTGGTCAATATCTTGATCGGCATCAAGTTTGGTAAGCGAAAGAACACTTTCGACTAAATCTAGAAGGGATTCGGAGTTACTTTCGATAACTGAAACTATTTTATGGAAATCTTGGGGCGAAGTTTCTGGGTCTATGTCATGCAGAAGTTCTACGTACCCAATTATTGAAGTAAGCGGGGTTCGCAATTCGTGATTTACCGTAGAAATAAAGTCATTTTTCGCAATATTTAAGTCTTGCAGCATAAGTACTTTAGTTTGTGAGTCGGCTAAATCTTCACGAGCTTCGCTTAAAGTTATTTGCTCATCAATAATCGTGGATTTTGCAAACAAATACTTTCTTCGAAAATCGAATATAGCCCAGATCAAGAAACATGAAGTTAGAAATACGAGCAGGTAAAGTAACATGAGATTTGTTCGAGCTGAATTAGCACGGTCAATAGCTGCTTGCCGGAATTGCGTATCTAGATCTCTTTGGTATGAAACAATTAATTTACGGGCATGATCGACAATCTCGTTAATCAACGGTTTAGATTTATCGGCAAATTCTATTTGCAGACTTAATGGCAAAAAACCAATAGGTGAAGATGCGACTAAGGCATCAGAATCTTTTAAAGCAGTCAAAAAATCGGGTGTGGAACGTGCACCCATTGATTTTCCGCCGATATCTATAACGGACATTCTTTGAGCAAGCAGTGCCCTGGCGATTTGCAGATCTCTTCGTGTCAGACTCCCGGCAACCCATAAGGCCATCTTTGTCGTATAAACCAAAGCTTCTCGTTGCGTAAAAATTATGGAAGAAGAGATTGACTCGGCTTGAGTTACGACCGCAGCTTGCTTAACTGCTCGATCAGATGAGCTCAATGTGGCATAACCGAGAGTTATTAGGTTAATGATAATTACCAGGGCAAGGATCGTTTGCCCCATTGAGAGTCGAAAGCTAACTCCTGCGACAAAGTTCTCTTTTCGAGAGATTTTGCTCAATTCACTTCGCCGAAATTCGCTTCAGTGACCAGTTCCAGGGATCTAAGAATTTAGCCCAACGACTTTTGTCAGGATAAACAATTCGGATCGGACCGCCTTGGTCATAAGGAATCGAACTTCCATTTCGCTTAAATGCCAAATACCCGTTTGCATTTATAAACGAGCTAGCCAAATTTGCATACACGTAATCATTCAAGGCAATAGTTGAAACCTTGTCGGTTGACTTAATTCCAGCTAAGTTAAAAAGTGAAGAAAGCTTGACTACCGTAAATTTTTGGCGGGCACGGACGAAGGGTTCATAGATCGAAATTTCGGTTGGCTTTAGTTTCTGTAAATCATTTAGCGAAAGCTTCTTAACAACCTTGCCTTTTGAAATCACCAAAATTGTTTCATTTGGACCAAGTGGATCAACTACGATTCCGCCATACGGATTACTTGGCGAAGGTGGCGGCGATGCCGCATTTAAGCTTAGTAACGGTGCCCCAATCAAGCTCACAGTCAAGATTGCCATTATTGATAGTCGACGAGAGTTTTTCATCTGCTTAGCCCTCAATTCCAAGTAATAGATTTACCTTCTCAATAAATTTGGCCTGTCTGAATGGCTTCACTATGTATCCGGTGGCGCCAAGTTCAAGCGCCCGGTCGACATCTTCACTCTGTGATTTGGCGGTTATCATCATGATTGGGACTTCACGTAGTTGACTATTTTTTTCAACCCGAATTTGCTCAAGCACATCAAAACCACTTAATCCCGGCATCATCACATCAAGCAAAATTAAATCAGGCTTATTCTCACGAGCAGATGTCAATCCGCTAGTTCCATCTTCGGATTCGAACACAACGAAGGAACTTTTCTCGAGAATCATACGCATAAGATCACGAATATCTTTGTTGTCATCAATAATGAGAATTTTCTTATCTGTAATGCCCATCAAATCCTCATCTCAATCTTAAGTAAAGCAACCATAAGTGCTTTCTGGGTCGATAGATACCACTCCGTAGGGTTACCCAGTGATTGTGTAGAGATTGGAAATCTGACGAGAGGATGGCGAGAGGATTGAGCCCTACCTTCAACACATGTCGAAATCAAGTAGTAAGGCAGGGGTTAAAAACCTCTCTAAGCGCAAGGTTGTCACGAAATACTTATCAGTAGGGCTCACAATTTCCTTAATTGCAGCTCCATCAATTTTAAATGCCAAATTAGGTATAGGTGTTTCGCCAATTCTTTCCGGGTCAATGCGACCTTATGCAACACCTGGTGATGCATTTATTACTCGAGATTTGCCTGCAAGTACTTTAAAAGTTGGCGACATAATTGCAGTTCATAGCAAAGTATCTGGAACTGCCTATGCTCACCGAATCACTCAAATAAGTGCACAAAGTGGGCTACTTCGAATTGTCACAAAGGGTGATGCAAATCCGACTTCCGAAGTTGATCCATTCATGATTTCGCCAAACAAATTAGTTTCGAAGAACATAGCTCGGGTTAAATACATTGGTTACATTCTTGTTTACGTAACTTCAATGCATGGCCGTCAACTAGCTTCTTCATTACTTGTCTTTGCCAATGTATTGGTGCTTATCATGTTTATTTTCCGCAAGAAGATTAAGACCTTGATCCCAAATGCAGAGCGCATTTTCCGCGAACTTTATTCAGAGTCTCAAGAAGTTAAAACTATTAAGGAAAGAGAGCTACTTATTTATAAAGATCTATATGCCGAGTCTGAACTAGCTCGAAAAAAACAGGTTTCGGACATCACGGTTTTTCGTGATCTGTTTGATGAAGCTCAAGAAGTGAAAGAAATACGTGAAGAAGAACTGATAGAAATGCTCGAAGAAGTTAAATCCCTGACAAACTTAAAGGAGAATACAAGTGTTTAAGAACTTATCTTTCGGAGCAATGAAATCAACAGGCGCCATAGTTGCCAAAGTGGCGATCGTCGCTTCGGCTTCAATTGGTGGAGCAGCGCTCGTCAGTTCTTCCGTATTTGCCTCTCTTACAGCAGTGGCTTCAAACACTTCAGGTGGCTCAGTTACAACCGGCACTTTGAGCCTTACTCAGGCTCCTTCTGTCGTCGTAGGTATGACAGGTGGATTTACAACGGCAGTCACTGCAATGGCACCTGGTGATGTGATTAAGCGATATGTCGTACTAACTAACGGTGGCACTTTAGACGCATCAGCTATGACTTTAGCTTTAACCGCAGCTCCGTCTACTGCACTTACAACTAATGGCACAGCCGGACTTCAGATTGAAATTAATAAATGTTCTGTGGCATGGACAGCAACCGGTGTTTGTTCAGGCGCAAATACTACAGCGCTTGCTTCGACTCCAGCTCTCACTTTAGCTAGCGCACAAACATTCACGCCATCAGCTTTAACTTCTGGTGCTATTAGCCATTTGCAAATCGTGATCACGCTACCTACTGGCAGTGAAGTGACCACAAACGGAGTGACACCAGTGGGAACAGTGCAGGGTTTAACTACAGCTCTTACCTGGACCTTCACAGAGACTCAACGCACAGCAACAACAACTGAAGGTTAATCGTTAAGAAATAGTCGAAGAGAAAGAGGCAGGAGCCGAATATGAAATTTAAAGAGATCTCTATCTTTACAAAGTCGGCTCTGGCTGCAGCAATTGTTGGCGCAATTACATTTGCGCCAAGCCAACTTGATGTAGCAGATGCAGCAGCACTCGGGCGAGTTACTGCAACTACCTCTTTCTCTTCGGCAACTTTCCGTCTTCACGCAACTACGACAGTAGGTGGTGCGATAACCGGGACGTCCTTAGTACTTTCAAACACAAACGCTCGCCAATATTTCTACCTCATAAACACTGGAAGCTTGTCACTAGATAGCTTTACTTTAGCTGTTACTGGTTCTGCGAATAATTCCTCATTTACATTTCGTAGATGTGAAACAGATGCTGTATTCACGGGCAATAATGATTGCTCTACAGGTGTGCCGATAGCGGTAACAGTTACTTCAGACGTAGCGATTTTTAACGTTCCTGCCGGGGCGACATTTCATATTCAACTCACCCCGAGCAAAACAACAACTCCAACAATAAATATTTCGGTTGCCCGTAGCCAGGCACGAGCGGCAACTTCCACCAACTCCTAAAATAAAGTTTTAAGTAGCTCTTAAATAGTCTCTTAGTTTTTGAGTCAAAGCGCAGCGCCATCACTTATCTAATAGCCTTATGGCATGAAGGTAACCTCGTGGAATCTGCTCCACGGCATGAGCATTCCGCCTAAATCAGGCGATGATTTTGCGGGTTTAGCCGCCGCTGCTGCGGCCCTTCAAACCGAAGTGCTGGCAATTCAAGAAGTTGACCATAATTTGGTCAGAACAAACAAGGCCAACCAATGCGCAAATATCGCAATTGCAATGGATGCGGCTGATTGGGCATTCGCACCGGGAATCATTGGTTCCCCCGAAGGCAAATGGCAAAGTGCCGGTTCGAAAATTATTAGTAATGAAGTAAGTGATGTCGAAGTTGAATCAGGCTCTTACGGCATCGGTATTGTTTCTAAGATTAAAGTTTTAAAGTGGCATCGACTAGATCTTGGTCGTTCATTTATTGGCGCGCCTCTTCTAATTCCAAATACCGAAACTGGCAAAGCTAAAGCGATTTATATTAAAGATGAACCTCGGGTAGCTCTCGCTGCTCAGTTAGAAAATAGTTGGACCGTAATCAACACACACTTATCTTTCGTACCAGGTATGAATCTAATTCAGTTGCGAAAGTTAAAGAAGTGGGCCGATACTTTTGGCGACAAAGTTTTAATTATGGGTGATTTTAATTTGCCCAGCGCTATTCCGGCAATGGGATCAAAATGGCAATCGCTATATGCCCAGAATACTTACCCGAGTTGGAAACCAAAGATTCAGTTCGATTACATCTTGAGTAAAAGTGTCGATCTAAAAAATGTGATTCAGGTGCCAACTAGGGCATCAGGCATCAGCGATCACTTACCGCTAACTATTGAAGTTAACTAGTCGTAGAAATATTTAGGCGACTTCAGCAATCTTGCTCTGACTGTGGGTTAGGGATTCGCGCTGCACCTTAAAGATTGAAAATAGTTCAAGGCGCTTCTCATCTGGAATTGCAAAAGTTGCGGCTTTGCCAGACCACGCATTTAAATCAGCGAGCGAGTTACAAGCTGATAGACCCTCAAGTAAACGCTCTAGATCGCCCTCGGCAAGGTTGCGTTTAGGGGCTTTATTGCGGTTGTTTTGGTTAGCCCGCGCTACTTTCTCCATCTCCTCGCGGCTTGGGCGCTTACCTTTTGCGGCAAATCCCAAGTTGGCTAGACAGCGGCCAATGCTTGAAGTTTCGCAGTTCTCGCTGGCATTGGCACGGTTAATGACGCTACTACCTTCGATCTCGGTAGCAAAGCCGGTTGCCTGTGGGCGAGCATCTTCGCGATTGGTAAATGCCTCGGTACGACAGACCCATTCAACGCGGCCATCGGTACGTTCGGCGCGTTGTAGATCAGTAATGATGCGACCATCAGGAAATTTCTTCCAGAATGCCTGAATGCGATTTTCAACTGGCTCGTAGAGTTCAATATTGAAATAGCTCATGGTTTACGCCGCCGCAATAAGTTCGTTTGCAATTACTTCATTTGGGCTAAGCGTGCCGGCGCGGAAAGCATCGGTAATTAGCTCGCGACCAGTTTCCGTGAACCGAGTTGAGATATATGAATCGCGCGAATTAAAAGCAATGAAATCTAGAACTTCGCCGGTTTCGAGATGGATTGCGTCGCCATTTACGTTCTTAAGATCATCGAGAATTTTCTTGCGGAAAGATTCGCGGACGGATTGAACAATCTCAGTCTCGTAATTGGCGCGCACCCACTCGGTAAAAGCATGCTCGTTGAGAATCTCAGGAGTTGCTTTCGGGGTAACTAATGAGACTTTGGCGATTTCTTCGCCATCAAGATTAGCTTTAACTGAATCGGCACCAACGGCATCGAGGGCATCGGCAAATTCACGACGCAGTCGATCTTTAGTTTCCTTGGCAGCATTTGCAATAACAGTGATTGCAGATAACTGAAGCGCTAACTCTTTTAGATTCATTTAAGGCCCACCTTTACTCATTAGTTGTTTCGCAGTGCTTAACTCTTGTTAAG
>Ga0315901_10001735_pt1 | contig 31218 bp, 25 predicted proteins | sample LakEriMetagenome_10_FD_203761 | JGI IMG/M metagenome (GOLD analysis project Ga0315901, IMG submission 203761) | Freshwater fungal communities from buoy surface, Lake Erie, Ohio, United States - Buoy 2 MA116 | ecosystem: Environmental > Aquatic > Freshwater > Lake | place: USA: Lake Erie, Ohio...
GGAGCGAACGACACGTCAGAAGGAGGGGTGTCGTGAGCGGAGCGAACGACACGTCAGAAGGAGGGGTGTCGTGAGCGGAGCGAACGACACGTCAGAAGGAGGGGTGTCGTGAGCCGAGCGAGCCGAGCGAGCCGAGTGAGCCGAGTGAACGACACGATGCAGGGGGGCGTGTCGTGAGCGTGAAGCGCAAGGGCCCGAAGGCCACGGCGATCCGGGTCCTCACCTACGTCGTGCTCGTGGCGGTCGCCGCGATCGTGATCTTCCCGTTCGTGGTGGCCGTGTCCACCTCGTTCAAGCGGCCGACGGACATCTTCACCTACCCGCCCTCGCTGGTGCCGAAGCAGGACGTCACGGTGCCGGCCGAGCAGGTGGGCACCGACGGCGACCCGGTGCCGGTGTTCACCTTCCCGGGCCGCGACGACCGTCCCGGCGAGTGGGCGCTCGTCGATGCCGACGCTCCGCTCGCGGAGTTCCGTCCGCTCGACGACCTCGAGCGGATCATCGTGCTCGACGCCGCGGCCGGCGAGAGGACCGGCGCCACGATCACCATCGACGGCGAGGAGGAGGACGTCTTCCTGGTCGACGACGGCGGCACCCAGGTGGAGGCCTACCGGTCGCGGCTCACGTCGGGCGGCCTCTTCGTGTCGGTCGACGACCCCGACACCAGCGTGCTCGACCTCGTCAACTTCGCGACCCCGTCGAAGGAGTTCGGCCCGCGCTTCGAGAACTTCAGCGAGGTGCTCGCCGAGCGCGACCCCGAGACCAACGGCAAGGGCGTCGGCCGGTCGCTCACCAACACGGTGCTCGTCACCATCCTGGTGGTGCTCGGCCAGATCATCACGTCGATCCTCGGCGGCTACGCGTTCGCACGCGTGCAGTTCCGCGGCCGCTCGACCGTGTTCCTGATGTACCTCGGGTCGGTGATGATCCCGTTCGTCGTGCTGATCATCCCGCTGTTCCAGCTGATGCTCCAGCTGAACTGGCGCGACAACCTCGTCGCCCTGATCATCCCGTTCACGTTCACGGCCTACGGCACGTTCCTCATGCGCCAGTTCTTCCTCGGCATCCCCGCCGAGATCGAGGAGGCCGCCCTCCTCGACGGCGCCAGCAGGTCGACGATCCTGTGGAAGGTGATGGTGCCGCTGGCCCGGCCGGCGATCGCCACCCTCGCCACGTTCGGCTTCCTCTACGCGTGGAACTCGTTCTTCTGGCCGCTCGTGATCATCAACTCGGGCAACCCCGACAACGCGGTGCTGTCGCTCACGCTCAGCACCCTCGGAGGCCGGTCGAGCACGGACACCAACCTGGTGTTCGCCGGCGCCATCCTCGCGATGACGCCCCCGATCCTCGTCTTCCTCTTCGCACAGCGCTACTTCGTCGAGAACTCCGCGTCGAGCGGACTCAAGTGATCCCAGGAGCCCGGTCATGGCTGCAGTGACGTTCACGAACATCACCAAGAGGTACAAGGACGGCCCGAAGGCCGTCGACGACCTCAACCTCCAGATCGCCGACGGCGAGTTCATGGTGCTCGTCGGCCCCTCCGGGTGCGGCAAGTCCACCGCGCTGCGGATGATCGCCGGCCTGGAGGAGATCTCCGACGGCACGCTCGCCATCGGCGAACGCGTCGTCAACGACGTGCCGCCGGGCGACCGCGACATCGCGATGGTCTTCCAGAACTACGCGCTCTACCCGCACATGACGGTGCGGCAGAACATCGGGTTCGCGCTCGAGGTCGCCAAGGTGAAGAAGGACGAGATCAACCGGCGTGTCGATGATGCCGCCGAGATGCTCGGCCTCACCGAGTACCTCGACCGGCTGCCGAAGGCCCTGTCGGGTGGTCAGCGCCAGCGCGTGGCCATGGGCCGTGCGATCGTGCGATCGCCGCAGGTGTTCCTGATGGACGAGCCGCTGTCGAACCTCGACGCCAAGCTCCGCGTGCAGATGCGCTCGGACATCATCCAGCTGCAGGCGCGGCTCGGCACCACGATGGTGTACGTCACCCACGACCAGGTCGAGGCGATGACGATGGGCCACCGCGTGGCCGTGATGCGCAAGGGCGTGCTGCAGCAGGTGGCCCCGCCCCAGGAGCTGTACCTCCGCCCGGCGAACCTGTTCGTGGCGGCGTTCATCGGCAGTCCGGCGATGAACCTCATCACCGCGGACGTGACGGTGGAGGGCGACGACGTGTTCTGCTCGTTCGGCGGCCACCGGCTGCGGATCTCGCCGAAGGCGCTCGACCGCTACCCGGGTCTCCGGGGGCGCCACGGCACGAAGGTGATCCTCGGCATCCGTCCCGAGCACTTCGCGATGGAGGAGGACCTCGAGCTGCCGGCCGACCAGGTGCTCACGTTCCGGTGCGAGCTCGCCGAGGCCATGGGTGCCGAGGTGCACATCCACGCCGTGATCGACGTCGCGCCGCCCACGGTGGACGGCGCGCCGACCACCGCCGAGGACGATCCCGAGGCGCTCGTGACGGGCACCAAGGTGATCGCACGAGTCGACGGCATCCACACCGTCGCGATGGGCCAGGACGTCCGCCTGGCCGTGAAGACCCACCTCACCCACTTCTTCGACCCCACGTCCGGCGAGCCGCTGCGCTGACGTCTCCCCCACCCATGGCCACCCCCCTCGAACCTCCATCCACCGCGCCCGAGGCCACCGCGCCCGAGGCCACCGCGCCCGAGGCCACCGCGCCCGAGGCCACCGCGTCCGCACCGACGGTCACCGCACCGGCCCAGGACACCCCGCTCACGGGTGAGCGCCCGGCCGACCGCCGGGTCGATCCGTACCTCGGCACGGTCGTCCACGTCGTCGGCACCCGCCAGGCGCGCCCGAACCTGCCGTCGACGGGATGCCCGTTCTGCCCCGGCGGGCTCGAGGCCCCCGAGCCGTACGACGTGCGCTGGTTCAAGAACCGGTGGCCGGCGATGCACCCCGACCGCTGCGAGGTCGTGCTGTACACGAGCCAGCACGACGCCACGTTCTGGTCGCTCGGGGTGGCGGGCGCCCGCAAGGTGATCGACCTGTGGGCCGAGCGGTTCGCCGAGCTGGGCGGACGTGATGACGTCGACCATGTGCTCATCTTCGAGAACCGGGGCCCCGAGGTCGGCGCCACCATCGCCCACCCCCACGGGCAGATCTACGCCTACGACCACGTGCCCGATCGGCCGGGCCGGTTGCTCGCGAACGGATGGCGGCCCGAGGCGGATCCCGACGAGCGGTTCGTGGTCGACCACGTCGGCTGGACCGCCTGGGTGCCCGTCGCGTCGACGTTCCCGATGGCGCTCACGATCGCCCCTCGCGAGCAGCTGCCCGACATCGTCTCGCTCGACGACACCGCCCGCGACGAGCTGGCCGCGATGCTCGTCGACGTGCTCGAGCGGCTCGACCGGTACTACGGCGTACCGCTGCCGTACATGATGTGGCTCAACCAGCGCCCCACCGACGGCGGCGACTGGCCGACCGCGTGGTTCCACATCGAGCTCGTCTCGCCGTGGCGCCGCGAGAGCACGGCGCGGTTCATCGCCGCGGCCGAGGTGGCCTGCAACGAGTACTTCAACCCGGTGATCCCCGAGGTCGTGGCCGAGCGCCTGCGCGAGCTCGGCCCGGCACGCCCCTGACGGCCTCGACGACGTCTGCGAGGGACCTCGTGACCGGAGCGGTCAGCCCTCCGGCGTCTGCAGCGGGGCGAACTGCGGAGGCCGCTTCTGCAGGAAGCTGGCGACGCCCTCACGGAAGTCGCCGCGACGCAACGACGCCTTCATCAGTTCGATCGCGTCGTCGGTGGCCTCCACGAGGCCACGGGTCTGGTCGGCGTACACCTGCTGCTTCATCACGGCCATCGACGTCGGCGACGCGTGCACGGCGAGGTCGGCGGCGTACTCGAGGGTGCGGTCGAGCAGGTGCTCGGGTGCGACGACCTCGCTGACGAGCCCCATCGCCGCGGCCTCCTCGGCCAGGAACACGCGACCCGAGAACAGCACGTCCATCGCCCGTGACGTCCCGATCAGCCGCGGCAGCACCCACGACATGCCGTACTCGGCGATCAGGCCGCGACGCGAGAACGCGGTCGTGAACTTGGCACCCGCGGCGGCGAAGCGGATGTCGCACATCAGCGCCTGCACCATGCCGATACCCGCGCACGCGCCGTTGATCGCGGCGATCACCGGCTTCGGGACCGTGGTGGTGTGGTGCTGCGGCCGGCCGCCCGCGGCGCTCTCCGCGCCGCCTTCACCCGCGCTGGCACCGATGCCCTGCAACGTGTCCATGTCCGCACCTGCGCAGAACCCCTTGCCGGCGCCCGTCACCACGATCACCTTCACCGCCGGGTCGGCGGCGGCCTGGTCGAGCAGTTCGAAGTAGCGAGCGGCCAGCGGGCCGTTCCAGGCGTTGAGCCGCTCGGGCCGGTTGAGCGTCAGCAGGGCGATGCCCGGCTCACGCAGCTCGTACAGGACCGGGTCAGGGTTCGTCGCGTCGCTCATCGGCCGGAACGTAGTCGTGCGACTCGTCACCGTCCGAGGCGGACTCCGTCACCGCACCGTCGGCGACCGGGTCGGTCGCCGCATCCTCGTCGGTGGATTCGTCGGTGGATTCGTCGGTGGATTCGTCGGTGGATTCGTCGGTGGATTCGTCGGTGGACCCCTCGGGTCCGCCGGCGACCGGGTCGGTCACCGCATCGGCATCGACGACCGTCGGCGCCGGCTCGACCGCACCGTGACGGCGGATGCTCACCACGAGGTAGAGCGCCGCCAGCACGGCCACGACGAGCGCGACCCACTGGTTCCAGCGCAGCCCGGCCAGCTCGTCGGCCTGGTCGATGCGCAGACCCTCCACCCAGAACCTGCCGATGCCGTAACCCAGCACGTACACGCCCATCAGCAGCGGCGGACGCAGACGGAACCGGCGATCGATCCAGAGCAGCACCCCGCAGAGCGCGAGGTTCCACAGCGACTCGTACAGGAAGGTGGGGTGGAACGTCGTCCCCGGGGCGTAGCCGAGCGGGATGTTGTCCTCGCTGATCTCGAGCGCCCACGGCAGGTCGGTCGGCCGGCCGAACAGCTCCTGGTTGAACCAGTTCCCCCATCGACCGATCGACTGTGCGAGGGCGATCGCGGGAGCGGCACACGTGGCCATGATCCGCGGATCGACGCCACGGCGGCGCGTCGCCCACCAGCCGACGGCGATGCCTGCCGCCAGGCCACCCGGGATGCCGAGCCCACCCTTCCAGATCTGCAGCGCCCGGAGGGGGTCGTCCTGGAAGTCGCTCCAGTCGGTCGCGACGTGGTACAGCCGGGCGCCGACGACGCCGGCGATCACGGCCCACACCGCCATGCTGCTCACGTCCTCGCGGGTGCCGTCACCGCGGGCCTCGAGCCGGCGACCGGTGAGCCACACGGCCGCGACGACGCCGAGCGCGATCATCAGCCCGTAGGCGTGGATCGAGAGCGGGCCGAGCTCGAGCACCCCGCTCGACGGGCTCGGGATGCTCGTCGGGAACGAGGTGCTCACGCCGTGACCCGGCGGGCGAACTCGACCGACCGCTCCTCGATGAGGCCCTTGTCGTGGTCCTGCGTGGCGACGTGGTAGCTGCGCTCGAGCGTGATCCGCTCGACCGGACCGCCGTACGACTCGGCCAGGAAGTCACCCTGGGCGGGTTCCACGACGTGATCCTGCGGTGACGAGCACAGCAGCAGCGGCACGGTGATCGACGGGATCGCCGCGGCCAGCGGGGTGAGCCCGTCGATCATGAGCGACAGCAGCGGCCGCAGCGGCGTGGCGTCGTACGCGACCTCGGTGACGTCGGGATCGGCGATGTCGCTGCCGATCGCGGGCAGGGTGTCGGTGCCCGCCGCCACCATGCCCCGGATCGCCTCGATCATCTCGTCGGGCTGGGGTCGGGTGGCCGGGTTGACGCACACGATGCCGGCGATCTCGGGATGGTCGGCGGCGAGGCGGAGCGTGAGCGACCCGCCCATGCTGAGCCCGGCGACGACCACCTGGTCGGTCCGCCCGCGCAACTGCTGATAGGCCGCCTCGGCCGCTGCCGACCAGTCGGCCCACGACGTGGTCATCATGTCGTCGACGGTGGTGCCGTGGCCGGGCAGTCGCGGCAGCTCGACGTGGAAGCCCGCAGCGGCGAAGGCGTCGGCGAGCCCGCGCATCGAGGTGGGAGCTCCGGTGAACCCGTGGATCACGAGGGCACCGGGCGCGCCGGGCGCGGCGACATGGGACCACGGCTCACAGCCGGGCAGGACGGGTGGGGTCGCGTCGGACATGCCCGGAAGTATGGCCGTCCGGACGAGGGTCCGCATCGGCAGGCCGCAGTGGCGCACCCGCCCGCGCCCGCAGTCGACGGCGCCGGCGCCGGCGCCAGTGACGGTGACGGAGCCGGCGACGGCGACGGCGACGGCGACGGCGACGGCGAGATCAGACGTACGGGTCCGCGTGGCCCAGCGGCTCGTCCCACCACTCCTGGGGCACGCCGCGCGTCTCCCAGTCGGGGAAGGGGTGGATGCAGTTCACGGGACAGGCGGGCAGGCACTTGTCGCAGCCGCTGCACAGCTCGGGGATGATGACGACGTCGGGGCCGTGGTTGAAGATCGCACCGAAGTGCGGGGGGCAGTGGCGCAGGCACGCGTCGCAGTTGATGCACTCGAGCATCTCGATCCGCAACGGGAGGTTCTTCCACTTCGGGTTGCGGGTGCGTGTGCGGATGCGCTCGTCGCGTGTGGCCCCCATCGGACCCAGTGTAGGCACGCACCACCGGCGCCTTGACCCGGCGGTCAAGAGGGTGATCCACTGGTGACCGTGAGCCAGTCGACCGGCGCCGCGGAACGCCGCACGCACACCGAGCAGGGCATCGAGCGCAAGCAGCAGTTGCTCGACGCGGCGGCGACGCTGTTCTCCACCAAGGGGTACGCGAACACCCGCATCGCCGACATCTGCGCTGCGGCCGGTGTCGCCAAGGGACTCGTCTACTGGTACTTCCCCACCAAGGAGGAGCTCTTCGCCGAGCTGGTCCGCTCGATGCGGCTGCAGCTGCGCCGGGCACAGGCGGCGGCGATGGACCCCGAGTCGGATCCGCTCACCCGCATCCGCCAGGGCACCGAGGCGAGCGTGGTGTTCATGGCCGAGCACCGGGCCTACTTCGCGTTGCTCGACGTCGAACGGGCCCACGACGCCGGCCCCGAGCTCGACGCGGTGCTGCGCGAGGGCAGCGACGTGTACGCGAACGACGTGATCCGCCTGGTCCGCGACGCGCAGTCGCAGGGGCTGGTGCCCGACGGCGACCCGCGGCTCTACGCGGTGGGTGTGCTCGGGGTGGTCTCGTCGTTCAGCCACGCGCTGCGCAACGGATCGCTCGACGTCGACGTCGAGGAACTCGCCGGCTTCGTGGGCGACTGGGTGGTGCGGGCGCTCTCCGGGGCCGTCACCGGCGGCCAGGCCCGGCCGCGTCGCACGCGCTGAGTCGTCTCGCCGCGTCAGGACGCGAGCGACCGCAGCTGCGAGGACAGCTCCGGGTGCATGTGGCTCGCCACGGCGACGAACGCGTCGACGATGCGCGGCTCGAACTGCGCCCCGCGGGCACCGACGATGTACTGGATCGCCTCGAGCGGGGACCAGGCGTGCTTGTACGTGCGGTGGCTGGTGAGCGCGTCGTAGACGTCGGCGACGGTGACGATGCGACCGCTGATCGGGATGCCCTCACCGGCGAGCCCCGACGGGTACCCGGTGCCGTCCCACCGCTCGTGATGGGTGAGCGCGACCTCGGCGGCCAGCTGGATGAGCGGTGACGAGCTGCCCGACAGGATCTCGGCGCCGATCGTGGTGTGCGTCTTCATGACGTCGAACTCGTCGGGCGTGAGCGGACCCGGCTTGAGCAGGATCGAGTCGGGGACCGCGACCTTGCCGATGTCGTGGAGGCGACCGGCGAGGCGCAGCTGGGTGACGAACTCCTCGTGCTGACCGAGCTCGGCGGCGATCGCGGCGGAGAGGTCGCCGACGCGCACGGTGTGCTCGCCGGTGTCGGTGTCGCGGAACTCGGCGAGCACGGCGAGTCGCTGGAACGCCTCGAGCTGGTACTCCTCGAGATCGAAGGTGCGACCGCGCACCAGGGCCTCGAGCTCACCCGTGCGGAGCCGCAGGATCTCGGCCTGCTGGCGGGCGGCCTCGGTGTCGTGCGCGATCTGGAGCGTCTTGATCCGGAGATCGGTGCCCTCGCTGAACAGCGCCTCGTGGGTGCGGAACCGCTCCTCCTGGTGGGCGAGCGCCTCCTCGAACCGTCCGAGCCGCTTGCAGATCGAGGCGAGCTCGGTGTACGCGGACAGCAGTCGAGGAAGTGCGTTCGACTCCTTCGCAATGGCGAGCGCTCGCTCGTAGTGCGTGACCGCCCGTTCGAGGTCACCGCGAACGACCGAGGCCTTGCCGCGTGCGACGGCGAGCGTGTAGCTGGTCTGGGATCGATCGATGTCGGTGATCTTGTCGAGGAGGATCTGCTCGGCCTCGTCGATGCAGCCGTCGGCCTCGCCGAGCATCCGCAACTCGCAGTACGACGAGGCGAGCAGCGCGAGGAGGTCGGGGGCGTACTCCGGGGCGTGCTCGCGAGCGATGTCGAGCGCCTCGCTCGCGAGGCTGATCGCGAGGAGGTGTTCGTTGCGGCCGGCCCGGACCTCGGCCATGTTGTGGAGGATCGTGACGTGGTGAGGAGGGACCTGCGGATCCTGGCTCTCGAGGTTGCGGTACGTGTTGAGTGCGGCCTCGAACGTCACGAGTGCTCGATCGGTGTCGCCGAGGTTGTGGTGGATGTTGGCGATCGAGTTCAGCAGGTTGCCCTCGTGCAGACCCTCGCCGGTCGACCGGTACAGGTCGAGCGCCTTCAACCCGTACTCGAGCGCCTCGGTGAAGTTGCCTGCAGCCTGGTGGACCAACCCGACCAGGCTCAGGGCGTACACCTCGATGACCGTGGCACCCGCCTTGCGGGCGAGGTCACGCGACTCGAGGGCGAGCGCGAACGCGTCGTCGGTATCGCCGGCGGTGAACGCGATGGACCCGAGCCGGTAGAGCGCTTCGGCCTCGCCGACGGCGTCGTCGAGCGTTCGGGCGAGCACGCGGGCCTGCTGGGCCATCGACCGGGCAGCGGCGATGTCGCTGCCCTGGGAGGAGCGCGCGTCGTCGAGCAGCTCGCGGACCGTCCTGGCCACCCCGGAGTCCTCGACCAACTGCACCACCCGAATCGCCACTCGTGTTCCCTTCACGACCACTTCTGACGTGGTCCGCCGGCGCCCGGCCGATCCGCACCGGGAGCGGACCGTGGCAGCGACGACGGGTCGGACGGCGACGCTCGGTCGCCGTCGGCATCGACCACGGTGTCGTCGAGCGGACGGATGCTCACGGAACCGATCGACCGCGACTCGCGCGGCCCGTGGCCAAGGGTAATGAACATGGGTCTCCGATGCACGGATCACCAGCATCTCTTGGCCCGATCTTGAGTGCGTCCGCCACGCTGCGTGGTGGTGGGCTCTCGCAGCCGCGTCGTCCCTGGCTCTCGACCTGACGGTGAGGTCGAGGGGTCACCCGGGTGACGACGGTGGGCGCGCTCGTGGAGGCGAACGCCCCGACGCCGGCCGCGCTGCGTGACCGCTGCTCGCTCGGCGCGGTCACGGGGCGGACCTCCTATCGTGTGGCGATGCATGTCGGTGGGCGGCGCGTGGAGAGCTCGGCCATCGCCGCGCTCGTCCCGGTGCTCGTCGTGCTCCCGATGTCGCTCGCCGCGCTGGCGCTGGTGTGGCTCCCCCTGCACCTGGTGTGGGACGTGTCGTTCACCTGGTTCGCCGTCGGCTACCTGGCCTGCGCCGTGCTGCTGTTCGTCCGGCCGGTCCAGACCGCGGTGCTCGCGCGACTCCTCGGCGCCCGGCCACCCACTCGCGACGAGCGGGTGCGGCTCGACACCGCGTGGCGGTCGGTGCTGCAGGCCGCACGGCTCCCACGGCACCGGTACGTCCTGGCGGTCCTGCCCGCCGACGAGCTGAACGCCTTCGCCTGCGGTGGGCATCTCGTGGTGGTGACCACGCTCGCGGTCGAGACGCTCCCGCGCGACGAGCTCGCAGGCGTGCTGGCACACGAGCTGAGCCATCACCTGGGCTTCCACACCGTGGCGCTCACGATCGCCCAGTGGCTGAGCGTGCCCGTGCTCGTCATCGCACGCCTGGGGTTCTTCCTCCAGAACGTGGCGGCCGCGGCGACGACCAGCTTCGCGAGCCACAGCGCGGCGCTGACGTTCCTCGGGCGCCTCGTGAGCGGGGTCCTGACGGTCGTGTCGTGGGTGCTGCTCTCGGGTCTGCTCGTCGCGAACGCCGCCGGCAACCTCACGGGCCGTGCCGCGGAGTTCCAGGCCGACGAGCGAGCGGTGCTCCTGGGGTTCGGTCCCCAGCTGTCCAACGCGCTGCGTCGCGTGGTGGCGATGGGGGTGGGCGAACGACCGCGCACGCTGCGCGAGCACCTCGCCGCCACCCACCCGCCGGCACGCACGCGGATGGCGAAGATCGACGCCCTCCGCCGCGCACGAGAGGGCACGAGCCTCTAGCGCGTTCCCGGCCGGCGACCCCGGGCCGATGCCCTACGGTGTCGCGATGCTCCTCGCACACGACCGCACCGGGTCGGGGCCCGGCCTCGTCCTCGTCCACGGCATCACCGAGTCGCGCCACACGTGGGACCCCCTGGTGTCCGCGTTCGCCGAGCACTACGACGTGCTCCGCGTCGACCTGCGCGGGCACGGGGCCTCGGCGCCGGGTCCGACGTACGACCCGATCACGCTGGCCTCCGACGTCGCGGAGACCGTCGACGCGGCGGGGATGCGGGCACCGCTCGTCGTCGGTCACTCCCTCGGTGGCATCGTCGCCAGCGCCTACGCCGCAGTGTCACGCCCTCGTGCGGTGGTGAACGTCGACCAGCCGCTCCGCCTCGCGGACTTCAAGGCGGCGCTGGGCGAGCTCGAGCCGATGCTGCGCGGTGACCGGAACTCGTTCGAGGCCGCCATCTCGATGGTGTTCGACGCGATGCACGGGCCGCTGTCCGACGACGAGGTCGCCCGCGTGCGGGCGTTGCGTCGCCCCGACCAGGACGTGGTGCTCGGGATCTGGGGCACCGTGTTCTCGTCGACCGCCGACGAGCTGGACGCCACCGTGACGGCGCTCGCCGGGGCGATCACCATCCCCTACCTGTCGCTGCACGGGATCGATCCGGGCGAGGCCTACGGACACTGGCTGCACCAGCTGGTGCCGACGGCGACCGTGGAGGTGTGGCCGGACCAGGGTCACTACCCGCACCTCGTCCACCCGGCACGGTTCGTGCAGCGCGTGATCGACTTCGACCACCTCCGCGACCTCTGAACCCGGTCGCCGGAACGAGCACCTCGGCGGCCGCCTGCGTCACCAGACGGCGATCGGTGCGACGACGGCACCGAGCACGTCGAGCAGCACGGCCGGTGCGATCTCCAGGTCGAGCCCGCGACGCCCACCGCTGACGAAGATGGTGTCGGACAGTTCGCACGTCTCGTCGACGACGGTGCGCAACCGCTTCTTCTGTCCGAACGGGCTGATGCCGCCGACCACGTACCCGGTGAGCCGCTCGGCCACTGCGGGGTCGCACATCTCGGCGCGCTTCGCGCCGACCGCCGCGGCGATCTCCTTCATCGAGAGCTGTGCGCTCACGGGGAGCACCCCCACCACGTGGGTCACCGTGCCACCGCCGCCGGTCACCTCGGCGAGCAGCGTCTTGCACACCCGATCGGGGTCGACGCCGAGCGCGCGTGCGGCGGCGAGTCCGTAACTGCGCTCCGCGGGGTCGTGCTCGAATTCATGCACCGAGAAGGCAGCGCCGGCACGTTGCAGCTCGACGACGGCGGGGGTCACGGCGGGCGATCGTACCGAGCGACACCGCCGCGGTCCCCCGTCGGCGAGGCGCTCGACTCGTCATCGCGGCGATGGAAGACTGGCCGTGTGGTGATCCATGATCCGGCCGCCGAGACCCGCCCTCCGATCGCGCCCTACCGGTTGGACGACCGCTACCGGCGTGACGACGGCACCGTCTTCCTGAGCGGTGCGCAGGCGCTGGCACGCTTGCCGTACGAGCAGCTGCGCCTCGACCGTGCCGCCGGCCTGCGCACCGCTGCGTACGTGACGGGCTATCCGGGCAGCCCGCTCGCCGGGTACGACGGTGACGCGGCGGCGGTCGCCGCGCTCGCCGCCGCCGACGGTCTGCACCTGGTGCACCAGCCGGCCGTCAACGAGGAGTTGGCGGCCACGGCGGTGATGGGTTCACAGCTCACCGTCACGCTCGAGTCGTGCCGCTACGACGGCGTGCTGGGCATCTGGTACGGCAAGTCGCCCGGGCTCGATCGTGCGAGCGACGCGCTGCGCCACGCGGTGTTCGCCGGCGCCTCGGCGATGGGCGGGGCGATCGCACTCGTCGGCGACGACCCGAGCGCGAAGAGCTCCACGCTGCCGTCGTCGTGCGACGCCACGCTCGTCGACCTCCGCATGCCGGTGCTGTTCCCCGGCGACGTCCAGGACGCGGTCGACCTCGGCCGCCACGCCGTGGCGCTGTCCCGGGCGTCGGGGCTGTGGACCGCGATCAAGGTGACGGAATCGGTCGCCGACGGCACGGGCACCGTGGAGCTGCACCCCGACCGCATCGTGCCCGTGATCCCCGTGGTCGAGGTCGACGGCCCGCACGGTCGCGTGCCGTTCCGTCCGATGCCGAGCGGGCGGCTCATCACGCCCTACACGCTCGAACTGGAGCGCGAGCTCCTGCAGGTGCGCCTCGAGGTGGCGCGTCGGTACGGCGCCGAGAACGGACTCAACGCGGTCACCGTGCGCGGCGCCGACGACTGGATCGGCATCGTCGCGTCGGGCAGCACCTTCGGCGAGACGCGCGAGGCGCTGCGGCTGCTCGGGCTGCGCACCGACGACGACCTGCGAGCCGCGGGGGTCCGCGTGCTCCGGCTGCGTCTGCCGGTTCCCCTCGACGCCGCGGTGGTGCGCGAGTTCGCCGCGGGTCTGTCGGAGGTGTTCGTCGTCGAGGACAAGAACCCGACGCTCGAGCTCCGCGTGCTCGAGACGCTCTACGCGCAGGCCGAACGACCGGTCGTGACGGGCAAGCGCGCCCCGGACGGCACGCCGCTGCTGCCGGCCACGAGCTCGCTCACCGCCGACGCGATCGTTCCGCACCTGCGAGCACGCCTCGCGCAGCGACTCGCCCCCGAACGGCTCGCTCCCCCGGCGCCTGCGGCCGGCGAGCGGCGGCTGATCCCGCTCAGCGTCACACGCACGCCGTACTTCTGCTCGGGATGTCCGCACAACACCTCCACCCGGGCGCCGGAGGGAGCGCTCGTCGGCGGCGGCATCGGCTGCCACACGATGGTGCTGCTGATGGAGCAGGGCCCGTTCGGTCACGTGGTCGGCGTGACGGCGATGGGCAACGAAGGTGCCCAGTGGTTCGGCATGGCCCCGTTCGTGGACGAGCCGCACCTGTTCCAGAACATCGGCGACGGCACCCTGTTCCACTCGGGCATGCTCGCCGTGCGGGCCGCCGTGGCGAGCGGCACCAACATCACGTACAAGGTGCTGTACAACGGCGCGGTCTCGATGACGGGCGGCCAACTGCCGAGCGGGCAGCTCGACGTGCCGGCGCTCGCGACGGTGTTCCTGGCCGAGGGCGTCCGCCGGGTGCTGGTCACCACCGACGACCCGGGCCGGTACCGGGGTGTGAGCCTCCCGCACGGCGTGGACGTGTGGTCCCGCGATCGCATCATCGAGGCGCAGGAGTCGCTCGCCCGCACCGCCGGGACGACCGTGCTGATCCACGACCAGCGATGTGCCGCAGAGCTGCGCCGCGACCGCAAGCGCGGGCGGGCGGCGATGCCCGGGTGGCGGCTCGTCATCGACGAGCGGGTGTGCGAGGGCTGCGGCGACTGCGGGGCCAAGAGCAACTGCCTGAGCGTGCAGCCGGTCGACACTCCGTTCGGCCGCAAGACCGCGATCGACCAGGCGAGCTGCAACCTCGACGCGAGCTGCCTCGACGGGGACTGCCCGTCGTTCCTCACGGTGCGGCCCGCCCGCGGGCTCGGACGGCTCCGGCGCCGTCGGGCGGACGCTCCCGGCCGTGCGTCGGGGCGAGCGGCACGGACCCGGCGGACGGTCGACCCCGCCACCCTCGCGGAGCCGGTCGTCGTGGTCGATCGCGACGACTGCACGGTGCGACTGAGCGGCATCGGCGGCACGGGGGTGGTGACGGTGAGCCAGATCCTCGGCACGGCGGCGATGCTCGACGGCTTCCAGGTACGCGGCCTCGACCAGACGGGCCTGTCGCAGAAGGCGGGACCGGTGGTGAGCGACGTGCGGATCACTCGCGGCGAACCGCGTGCGTCCAACCGCGCGAGTGCCGGATCGGTGGACGCGTTGCTGGCCTTCGACGTCCTCGTGGCGTCGAGCGACACCCACGTCGTGGGCGCGTCGTCCGACCGGACCCACGTCGTGGCGTCCACCTCGGCGGTCGGCACCGGTTCGATGGTGGTGCATCCGGGCACGCCGTTCCCACGCGGCGAGGCGCTCGATCGGCTCCGGGCGTCGAGCCGGTCGGTGTCGACGATCGATGCGATCGCCAACACCACGGCGGCGCTCGGCGACGCGGCGATGGCGAACGTGTACCTGCTGGGTGTCGCGGTGCAGCAGGGCGTCGTGCCGGTGTCGCCCGCGTGCATCGAGGAGGCGATCTCGCTCAACGGTGTGGCGGTCGACAAGAACCTCGCCGCATTCCGCGCCGGCCGGGCCGACGCCCACGACGACGCGGCCGCACGCGCACCGTCGGCGCCGGAGCACCTCGACGAGCTGGTCGACCGGCTCGCCGACGACCTCACCGGCTACCAGTCGGCGCGCTACGCCCGTCGCTTCCGCGAGGTGGTCGACCGCACCCGCCCGTGTGCCGACGAGGCCTTCACGCGTGCGGTGGCCGTGCACCTCCACAAGCTCATGGCGTACAAGGACGAGTACGAGGTCGCCCGACTGCTGCTCCTGCCGTCCTCGCGGGCGGCCGCCGAGGCCGTGGCCGGTCCCGGTGCGCGCGTGCAGTGGAACCTGCACCCACCACTGCTGCGGGCCATGGGGTTGCGGAACAAGCTGCACCTCGGCCGGTGGGCCACACCGATCATGGTGGCGCTGCGCGCGGGTCGGCGGGTGCGGGGCACCCCGCTCGACGTGTTCGGGTTCGCCGCGCTGCGTCGCACGGAGCGGGCGATGGTGGCCGAGTACGGGGCCGCCGTCGACCGCCTCGTCGCCGGGTGGCGCCCAGAGGTGGCCGGCGAGGCGATCGCGATCGCGTCGTTGCCGGATCGCGTGCGCGGCTACGAGCACCTCAAGGCCGAACGCGCCGCGGCGTACCGCGACGAGCTGCGGAGCCGTCTCGAGTCGTTCGGCTGACGCGGCGACGCGGCCGGCACCCGACCCGTCGCGTCAGGCCGTGCCGTCCCACTCCGACGTGGGGGCGATGCGACCGAGGCCCGCGTAGGCCTCGATCGGCGTGCGCTCGCCGCGCACCACGGCGGCGACCTCGCCGGCGATGGGGGCCTCCACGCCGTACTCGCGGGCGAGCTCCACCACCACATGGCTGGTCTTCACGCCCTCGGCCACCATCCGCATGCCCGAGGTGATCTCCTCGATCGTGCGGCCCTTGGCGAGCTCCACCCCGACGGTGCGGTTGCGGCTGAGCGGGCTGGTGCAGGTGGCCATCAGGTCGCCCAGGCCGGTGAGACCGGGGAAGGTGCGCGTGTCGCCGCCCATCGCGACGCCGAGCCGCGTGATCTCGGCGAGGCCGCGGGTGAGCACCATCGCCTTGGTGTTGTCGCCGACGCCCAGCCCCTCGGCCATGCCTGCGGCGATCGCGACCACGTTCTTCAGCGCGCCACCGAGCTCGCAGCCGGTGACGTCGGGGTTGGTGTACACGCGGAACCGGCGGCTGCTGAACACCCGCTGCAGGCTCGTGGCCACGTGGGCGTCGGGCATCGCGATCACCGCGGCGGCGGCGTAGCCCGCCAGCACCTCGCGGGCGAGATTGGGGCCGGCGAGCACCCCGCCGGGATGGCCCGCGAGCTCCTGCTCGATCACCTCGGTCATCCGGAGGCGGGTGCCCTGCTCGAGGCCCTTCGTGAGGCTCACGATCGGCACCCAGTGGCGGATCAGCGGTGCGATCGTGACGAGGGTCGACCGCACCGCCTGGGAGGGCACGCCGACCACGATCACGTCGGCGTCGTGGACCGCCTCCTCGAGCGACGTGGTGGCGCGCAGGCCGGGGTGCAGGTCGAGGTCGGGCAGGTAGCGGCTGTTGCGGTGACGCTCGTTCACCTCGGCGACGGTGGCCTCGTCGCGGGCCCAGAGCACCACCTCGGCGTTGGCCGCCGCGAGCGACGCCACCGTCGTGCCCCACGATCCTCCACCGAGCACGGCAACGTGCACCGCTCGCATGCGTGTCCCCCTCGCGTCGTCGCTCGACCGCCCCCGGCCGGCGCCCGCGCTCACCGTACCCGCGGTCCCGTGACCGCGCGGGTTCCGGGCGTGCGGAGTCCCGCCGCGGCTGCGTGGTCGACGCGTAGGGTGAGGCGCCATGGACGAGGCCTGGCCGCCGCCCTCGATCGACGACGACCCCTCTGCACGCCACGGCCGCCGCGCGCCCAACTACGCGTTGCGGCGCATCGTCGTGCTCGTGGTGGTCGTCGGCGTGCTGGCCGGCGCGGCGTTCCTGGTGATCGGCCGCGGGGACGACGGCGACGGCGGGGGCGACACCGCGGCGGCGGGCTGGGACGTGGTCGTGGTCCAGCAGCCGGACGGCACGGTCACCGTGCACGACGCCGACGGCGAGGAGGTGCTGTCGGCAGAGACCGACCTGGAGGGCGTCGACGACATCGGGCTGGCCGGTGCGGTGCTCCTCGGGCTCGACGGCGAGCCGTCCGCGGACGGCCTCGGCGTGCTCGACCTCGACGACGGCGGTGTCGCAGAGCTGGAGGTGTCCTTCGACGAGGTGCGCCGGCTCGGTCGCTCGTCCTTGCTGATCGCCCATCCGACGACGGGCACCGGGCTGGAGCTCGTCGTCCCGGCCGAGAACCGGACGATCGACCTCGTGGAGCTCGTCGGCGGTGCCGATCCCCTCGTCGACCCCTTCACCGTGCAGGTCGACGACACCGGCGGGGTGGTCGCGTTCGACGAGCTGCGCAACTCCGAGACGGTGGTCGTGGACGTGGCCGAGGGCACCGGGGCCTCGTTGCCGGGCGCGCTGATCGACCTCGCCTTCGGCCGGGTGCTCACGGTCACCAACCGCGGCGAGACGGTGCTGCTCGACCTGTCGGAGACGACCGGCGAACGGGTCGGGACGGTGGAGACCCCCCGCGTGGTGGCCGCCATGCTCGTCGACGACGCCACCGCGATCGTGGTGACCGCGCAGGGTCTGGTGTCCCTGGTGGACTTCGGCGACGAGCGCGTGGAGGAGGTCGTCGACCTGGCCCCGCTGCTGCCGGTGCCGCCGGGCACCGATCCGGCCGTCGACACCGAGATCGTCCTGCAGGGGGTGACCATCGCCGACCGCACCCGGATGGCGCTGTTCGGCGAGCGCTACGTGGCGTTCCTCGACGAGGCGGGCGAACTGGTGCGGTCCGTGGACGTGCCGATGCGCCAGCAGCCACGGCTCGACCCCACCGGAGCGGAGCGCTGCATCACGGTCGGCGCGGACAGCGGGCCGGCCACGCTGCTCGACGGCAGCACCGGCGCGATCGTCACGGCCTTCGCCGAGGGCACCGTGGTGGCCGGGAGCGCCGACGGCTGCGTGGTGGCCGTCACCGACACCACGAGCGGCGTGGTCGCCGGCCTCGAGGTCGACCGCTCGGTCGACGGTGCCGTCGTCGCGCTGGCCGACGACGGTTCCGCCACCGTGCAGTCCGCCGCGCGATCGGCGGAGCTCGTCGCCGTCGGCGACGACGGCGATCCGGTGGAGCTGCTCGACCGTCGCGCCACGAGCGCCGCCTTCGCCCGCCGCTGACCGAAACTCGGGCGACGTCGCGCCGCCCCTCGGCGAGACTGGGGCGATGGGGTCGACGAGCACCTCCCGCTGGCGCGCCCTGGTGGCGCTGCTCCGACCCGACGCACGACGGTGGGTCGGGCTCGGCGTGCTGCTCGCGATCAGTTCCGCGCTCACCCTCGCGGGGCCACTCGTGGTGCGACGCATCGTCGACGACGCCGATGCCGGTGCCACGCGGTCGCAGCTCGTGCAGCTGGCCCTGGTGTTCCTCGCGATCGCGCTGCTCGCACAGCTGATCGCGGTGGTGGTCACCTGGTTCGCGACCGTCACGGCCTGGCGCACGGTGAACGAGCTCCGGCTCGACCTCACCCGACACGTGCTCGGCCTCGACCACGAGTTCCACCGCACCCACACCCCCGGCGAGCTGATCCAGCGCGTGGACGGTGACGTCACCTCGGTGTCCGACTTCCTCGGGCGCGTCGTGCCACGGGCGGCGGGCGCGGCGTTCGTCGTCGTCGGCATGCTGGGCGTCCTCGCGGTCGTCGACCTCCGGATCGCGCTCGGTGCGCTGGTGTACGTGATCGTGTCGGGGTGGGCGGTGGTGCGCGGCCGGCACCGGGCGGTCGGCGAGTCGTCGGAGGAGATGGGATCGCTCGCCCGTCTCTTCGGTGGGATCGAGGAGCGCCTCACCGCGTCGGAGGACCTGCGCGCCAACGGCGCGTCGACGCATGCGATGTGGGGCTTCGTCGAGGACAGCAGTGTCGCGATGGCGAGCGCCGTTCGGCGCGAGCGCGCCTTCCTCCGGATGTGGTGGATGGTGCAGGGGTCGGTGGCCACCGGATCGGTCGTGGCGCTGCTCGCCGGGACCGCGCTGGTGTCGGCCGGTGCGATCACCGTCGGGACGGCGTTCCTGCTGTTCCAGTACGTGCTGCTGCTCTCGCGACCGCTCGAGGACGTGGTCGACCAGTTGGAGACCGTGCAGAAGGCCAACGGTGCGATGGTGCGCGTCATCGACCTGCTGGCCGTGCGATCGACGATCGTCGACGCCGGCACGGTCTCGCCTCCGCCGGGTGCGCTGCAGGTGGAGCTGCGCCGTGTCGGGTTCGACTACGGCGACGACCAGCCGGTGCTCGCGGAGGTCGACCTCGCGTTCACAGCGCGTCGCAGCGTGGGCATCCTCGGACGCACCGGCAGCGGGAAGACGACCATGTCGCGACTCGTGCTGCGGCTCGTCGAACCCACCACGGGCACCGTGCTGCTGGGCGGCGTCCCGATCGGTGACGTCCCGCTCGACGAGCTGCGTCGGCGGGTGGCACTCGTCCCGCAAGAGGTCGAGCTGTTCAGCGGCTCGGTCCGCGACAACGTCACCCTCTTCGACCCCGCACCGACCGACGCCGACGTGGAGGCCGCGCTGCGGCGGGCCGGACTCGGCGCGCTCGCCGAGGCCGGCATCCACCGTCCCCTCGGTCCGGGAGGTGCCGGGTTGTCCGCCGGCGAGGCGCAGCTGCTCGCCTTCGCCCGCGTGTGGTTGCGCGACCCCGATCTGCTCGTGCTCGACGAGGCGACCGCTCGAGTCGACCCGAACACCGAGGCGCGACTGGAGGCCGCGACGCGCGAGCTGATGCGTGGCCGCACCACGCTCGTCATCGCACACCGGCTCGCCACACTGCGCCACGTCGACGAGATCGTCGTGCTCGACCACGGTCGCGTGGTGGAGCACGGCGAGCGGAGCGCGCTCGTGGCCGACCCCTCGAGCCGCTTCCACCGACTGCTCACCCTCGGCCTCGACGACACGTCCGACGGCGGTGAGGACCGGCCGGGACCGACCACGACCGGAGCGGGAGTGGTGCGATGAACGTGTGGCGGCTCACGTGGCGGGCGACCCAGCACCACCCGCGCAGCTTCTGGCTCGGGTGGTCGCTGTTCGTGCTGTTCTTCACGTTCCCCGTCGCGATCGGCTGGCTGCTCGGCACCGGGTTCGACGCGCTCTCGGAGGGCGACACGCGGCGGGTGGTGGTGACCGCCGTGCTCATCCTCGTGCTCGAGGTCGCGCGGATGGCGACGATCCACGTCGGCGCGTTGCTGTGGACCCAGGCATGGGTGCACATCCAGAGCCTGCTCCGGGCGAACATGCTCGAGGCCCAGCTCGCGAGCGGAGGCGAGCACGCCGGTCGACCGGTGTCGTCGTCCGGCGAGGCGATCACCCACTTCCGCGACGACACCGAGGACGTCGCGATGCTCGTCGACGGGTTCATCGACGTGAGCGCCGGCGTCGCGTTCACCACCGGCGCGGCGTTCGTGCTCGGCAGCATCGACGCGAGGGCGGCAATGGTGCTGCTCGTTCCGCTCCTCGCCGTGGCGCTCGCCACGCGGACGCTCGACGACCGGATCAAGCGCTACCGGGTCGCCGACCGCGAGGCCGCCGCGGCGGTGAGCGGGCTGCTCGGCGACGTGATGGCGGCCAGCACGACCGTCAAGGTGAACGACGCCGTGCCCGGCACGATCCGACGGCTCCGCGTGCTCGTCGACCGGCGCCGCCGAACGGCGGTGCGCGACCGGGTGCTCGACGAGAGCGTGTGGGCGTTCAGCCAGGGCGCGGCCGACGTCGGGCTGGGTCTGGTGCTGCTGGTCAGCGCAGGCGCGATGGCGTCCGGCGAGCTCGCCGTGGGCGAGCTCGCCGTGTTCACGGCGTACCTCGGATGGCTGAGCTTCCTGCCGCGCATGGTCGGCCGGATGCTCGCCCGCCACAAGCAGGCATCGGTGGCGTTCGGACGGATGAGCCGTCTGGTGGCCGGCGACGACGCTCGCAACACGGTGCGACGACAGCACCTCCCGATCGCCCGCCGCGACCGCCGTTCGCGTCCGACGCCGACGCGGCCGAATCGGGTGCCGCTCGACGAGCTCGAGGTGCGCGGCCTCTCGGCCACGTACTCCACCGGCGCGGGTGTGCACGACGTGTCGTTCCGGCTGGCACGCGGCGGCTTCACGGTGGTGACGGGCGAGATCGGTTCGGGCAAGAGCACCCTGCTGCGCGCCCTGCTCGGCCTCGGCGGCGACGGGCTGGAGGTGCGGGGTGACATCCGCTGGAACGGCGAGGTGGTGGTCGACCGCGCCGCGTTCTTCGTGCCGCCGAACGCGGCGTACCTGCCCCAGGTGCCGCAGCTGATCTCGGACTCGCTCCTCGACAACGTCGCGCTCGGGCCGGCGGATCGCGAGGCCGTCGTCCGGGCGCTCGAGCTCGCGGCGGTCCGCCTCGACGTCGACGAGATGCCCGACGGTCTCGACACCCGCATCGGCCCGCGCGGCCTCCGGCTGTCGGGTGGTCAGCGCCAGCGGGTGGCGACGGCTCGCGCACTCGTGCACGGACCGGAACTGGTGGTGCTCGACGACCTGTCGAGCGCCCTCGACGTGGAGACCGAACTCGAGCTGTGGCAGCACCTCTCCGACGCGGGCATGACGGTGCTCGCCGTGTCGCACCGCGCGGTCGCCTTCGAGCGCGCCGACCAGGTGCTGCGCCTCGTGCAGGGCAGGCTCACCACGTGAGCGACCCCGACCTGCCGGAGGCGATCCGGGCGGCACGTGGCCTCGACGGCACCGGTGCGGCGCGGTGGCGCACCCGAGGCCCGGTTCGTCGTCGGCCGGTGCCGCTGATCGAGTCACTTCGAGGGACTCACCTCGAGGGACTCACCTCGAGGGACTCACATCGACGGACTCACTTCGAGGGACTCACCTCGACGGACTCACATCACGACGGACACACCGGCGAGCGACACGGCCGCGACGAGGCACCAGCTCGCCAGGCCGAGCAGGAGCGGCCGGCCGCCGAGGCGTCGTAGCCGACGCCACACCACCTGCCCGCCGAGACCGACGAGGCCGGCGGCCACGAGCGTGGTCTCGGCGACACGTGCCGTGTCGAGCACGGGGTCGCCGAGGACACCGGTCGATCGCAGCGCCACGGCGCCGAGGAACGCCACCACGAACCACGGCACGAGCGGCGGACGGCGGACGGGCTCGTGCTGCATCGCGCCCTCGGACGGCTCGGTGACGACCGGCCGGCGGCGGGCGGCGACGGCGACCGAGGCGAGCAGCGGCGCCAGCATCGCGACGCGGGTGAGCTTCACCACCACGGCGGCCGCGAGCGCCTCGTCGCCGTGCGTGGACGCAGCGGCGACCACCTGGCCGACGTCGTGCACGGACGCCCCCACCCACGCTCCGAACACCGGGTCGGGGAGACCGAGCAGCGTGCCGATCGCCGGCAGCACCACGATCGCGAGCGAGCCGCAGAGCGCCACCATGGCGACGGCGTAGGCGACCTCCTCCTCGTCGGCGCGGGCCAGCGGTTCGGCGGCCGCGATCGCCGACGCGCCGCAGATCGACCAGCCGGTCGCGACGAGGAGCGAGAACCCCGGCGACAGGCCGAGCAGACGGCCGAGCGCACGCGTGCCCAGGAACGTCGCGACCACGACGGCCACGACCACCAGCAGCAGCGCGGGGCCGAGGTCGGCGACGTCGCCGACGGAGATCCGCAGGCCCAGCAGCACGATGCCGAACCGCAGCAGGTGCCGACCCGCGATACGGAAGCCCGGGTAGGCCCGTGCGCCGAGCGCGGTGTTGCCGATGACGACGCCCAGCACGACGGCAACGACATGGGCGGACAGCGTGCCGACGTGCTCGTGGACCACCAGGCCCACCAGGGCACCACCGAGGGCGATCGCGAGGCCGAGCACCGCACCGGGGGGCGGTGCGGTGAACGATCCGCCCGAACCCGTCGCCCGGTGGACCGGGCGGAGGGGAGGCGCCGCGTCCTGCGGCGCCACGCGCCGGTGCCGGACGACGAGACGGGTGGAGGACACGTGACGATCGTGCGCCTCCGTGCGCCGTGGATGAACCCACCGATCACCTGCAGGTCATAGGCTGTGCCGATGACCCTGCGGCTGGAGGACCTCGTCGGCCTGGAGGTGTTCGTCGACACCATCCGTCTCGGGAGCATCTCGGCCGCCGCGCGCGAACACCACCTGTCGCAGCCCTCGGCGACCGAACGCCTCCGTCAACTCGAGCGACGGATGGGCGTGCGACTCCTGGTGCGGGGGCCGAGCGGCTCGGTGCCGACCACGGAGGGCGAGGCGGTCGCCGGGTGGGCGCACGAGGTGCTCGCCGCGGTCGATCGGCTGGCGTCGGGCGTGGTGGCGCTCCGGGCGTCCGGCACGAGCGGTCCGCTGCGGATCATGGCGAGCCTCACCGTTGCCGAGTACGTCCTGCCCGACTGGCTCCACGCCCACCGCGCCACGGGCGGCGCACCGGTGGAGCTGGCCGTCGGCAACTCTGTCGCCGTGGCTCGCGCCGTCGCAGAGGGAGCGGTGCAGCTCGGCTTCGTGGAGACGCCTCGGCGCTTCCCCGGACTCTCGACGGCGTCGGTCGGCGGCGATCGGCTCACCGTGGTGGTGGCGCCCGGTCACCCGTGGGCACGTCGACGCCGGCCGCTCACGGCGGCCGAGCTCGCCGCTGCGCCGCTGCTCGTCCGCGAGGCCGGCTCGGGCACGCGTGACGCGTTCGAGGCGGCGCTCGCCGAGGTCGGCTTCGAACTGGCGACACCGCTCGCCGTGCTCGCGTCCACCACCACGCTCAAGGCCGCTGCGATGGCGGGCGACGGCGCGTGCGTGCTGAGCGAGCTCGCCGTCGCGGGCGAGATCGCGACCGGCCGGCTGCTCGCCGTGCCCGTCGCGGACCTCGACCTGCGACGCGAGTTCCGGGCGGTGTGGTCGGCGGGCGGGGCCGCCGCCGACGTGCAGCGCTTCGTCCGCCTCGCGCGCCAGGCCGGACGGCCGGCGTGAGCACCCGCTGGAACACCGACGGCGGCATCCACGAGATCCCGCTCGGCACGCTCGCCGGACGGCTCTGGCTGTGCGGCAAGCACGTCGCCGCGCCCGATCCCGATCGGCTGCTGGCCGACACCGGTGCGGACGCGATCGTCTGCCTCACCGAGCGTCACGAGCTGCTCGACCGGTACCCGCACTACGTGCGCTGGCTCGCGGCCGACGCCCGAGCCGTGTGGTTCCCGGTGCACGACCTGCACGCCCCCGACCCGGTGGCCGCGCGCCCGTTCCTCGACGGCCTGCTCGATCGGCTCCGCGAGGGCCAGGGCCTCGTGGTGCACTGCGCGGCGGGCATCGGGCGCGCCGGCACCACCGCCGTGGCGCTGCTGGTGCTCGACGGCTGGCCACTCGACGACGCGCTCGCCCACGTCCGCGCCCACCGCCCGATGGCCGGGCCCGAGGTCGGCGCCCAACTCGACCTGGTGCGGCAACTCGCGGACGAGCGCCGCTGACGTCCGGGCCGCGCTTCGCTCAGCTGGTCGAGGTGGGCCTCGCTCGCTTCGCTCGCTCAGCTGGTCGAGGTGGGCCTCGCTCGCTTCGCTCGCTCAGGTGAGCAGCTCGCGCACCACGTCCAGCCACAGGTTCGTCGTGAGCCGGAGCGACTCCACGTCGATGCGCTCGTCGTGGCCGTGGAAGCGTCGTCCGAACTCCGACGGGTCGAGGTCGGGGCTGAACAGCCCGGCGCCGTAGGCGACGGACCCCATCGCGCGGTACACCCGTGAGTCGGTGAAGCCGACCACCAGCTGCGGGGTCGGTCGTGCCGTGGGGAACGGCTTGGCGATCGAGCGCTCCAGCGCGTCCCACAGCGGCGTGTCGGTGCGGCTGATCGTGGCCGGATCGTTCATCACGACCTCCACCTCCACGCGGTCGTAGAGGTCGCCGAGCGCGGCGCGCAGGTGCGCGTCGACGTCGTGGTGGTCCTCGCCGGGCAGCGTGCGGATGTCGACCCCGATGTCGACGCAGTCGGGGATCACGTTCGTCTTCATCCGGGTGACACCGCCGCCGCCCTGCGTCCCCGGTCCGATCGTGTTGCACGAGAACGTGGTGTGCGTGCAGGCGTGCAGGTGCGCCCCGGGTCCCGGCACGGGGAGCGCGTCGAGGAACTCGTCGATGCGTTCGGGGTCGAGCAGCGCGGCACGGGTGGCCTCGTCGACGCCGAGGGTGTCGACCCGGGTGCGCCACAGCTCGTGGAAGCGGGGTGCCGGCCGGTAGTCGCCGAGCCGCTGGATCACCGCCGCCGCGGTCATCAGCGCGTTGTCGGCCTTGAACGGCGCGGATCCGTGGCCCGGTGTGCCGCGCACCCGCAACGTGCGCCAGGCGACGCCCTTCTCGCCGACGTTCACGCCGATCCAGGGCCGCTCCTTCGGGCCGGAGTGCAGCCCACCGTTCTCGGTGAGCACGTAGTCCGCGTACACGGCGTCGCGCTCGTGGTCGGCCATCCACTGCATGCCGTGTGCGCTCCCGGACTCCTCGTCGGCCACCGCCACGTACACCAGGTCGCCGCGGGGACGGAACCCGCTGCGGGCGAGGTGCCGGAACGCGACCGCCATCGACGAGGTGAGGTTCAGCATGTCCACCGCGCCGCGACCCCACACCTCGCCGTCGACGAGCTCGCCGCCGAAGGGGTCGCGGGTCCAGCCGTCGGGGTTCACCGGCACGACGTCGGTGTGGCCCATCAGCGCCAGCGACGGTGCCTGCGGGTCGGTGCCCTCGATCCGGGCGACGATCGTGGTGCGGCCCGGCGTGGGTTCGTACGTCTGCACGTCGAGGCCGGTGATGCCGAGGAACTGGCGCAGCACGTCGGCGTTGCGGACCTCCTGACCCGACTCGGCCGTGCCGTCGTTGACGCAGGCGTTGCGGATCATCACCTGCAGCAGCTCGACGGTCTCACCCGTCAGCCCGTCGAGATCGCGTTCGTCGGTCACCGCACCCTCCTCGGGTGTGTCAGGAGGTCTCAGGACGGCAGTCTCGCGGCCCGCAGCGCGGAGCGGCGGACCTTCCCGGCGTCGTCGCGCAGCGCCTCGTCGACGAACTCGAACGTGCGCGGGATCTTGTAGGTGACGAGCCGCTCGGCGAGGAAGCCGCGCAGCTCGGCCTCGTCGATCGCGCCGGCGTCGGCCTCCACGATCGCGTGCACCGTGTTGCCCTTGTCCTCGTCGGGCAGGCCGATCACGGCCACCGAGCGCACCTGCGGGTGTTCCTGGATCGCGAACTCCACCTCGGCGGGGTAGATGTTCGCCCCGCCGCTCAGGATCATGTCGGCCGCACGGTCGCCGAGGTACAGGTAGCCGTCCTCGTCGAGCCAGCCCATGTCGCCCAGCGACTCCCAGCCGCCCTCGCGGGCGCGCGGCTCGGCACCGACGTAGCGGTACGTGGGCGTGTCGCGCAGGTTGCGCAGCCACACCTCACCCATCTCGCGCGGCGGCAGCTCGTTGCCGTCGGCGTCGGTGATCTGCACGCTGCCCGGCACCGGCCTGCCGACCGACCCGCGGTGGGCGAGCCACTCGTGTCCGGTGATCACCGTGGCGGTCTGCCCCTCGGTCCCGCCGTACAGCTCGACGATCCGCTCGGGACCGAGCCAGTCGATCCACACCTGCTTCAGCCACTCGGGGCACGGCTCGGCGAGGTGCCACAGGGTGCGCAGGCTGCCGAGGTCGTACGACAGCCGGACGTCCTCGGGCAGGCGCCAGATCCGCTTCATCATCGTCGGCACCATGTACACCACCTCGCCGCGATGGTCCTGGATCGCGGCGAGCGTGGCCTCCGGGTCGAAGCGCGGCAGCACCACCACGCCGTTGCCGTGCAGCAACGCCTGCACCGACCAGATGAGCGGACCGTTGTGGTAGAGCGGCCCGGGCATGATCATCGGGCCGGTCGCACCGAACAGCAGGGTGGACGGCACCTCGGGGTCGAGCGCCGCCGGGTCGCCGGACACGATGAGCTTCGGCCGCCCCGTGGAGCCGCCCGAGGTGGGGGCCTTCCACTCCTTCGACACCACCACCGGCAGCTCGCTGCCGGCCGGACGCGCCGGGGCGCGATGGCCGATCGGCAGGGTGGCCCGGCCCGGCACCGAGCCGTCGGGCACGCCGATCACCACGCGCGGGTCGGCGAGCTCGACGATCGCGTCGATCTCGCGCTGGGGCAGCCGCGACGACACGGGCTGCGGTGTGGCACCGAGTCGCCACGACGCCGCGAACGCGACGAACCACTCCACCGAGTTCGGCAGCGCGATCGTGACCATGTCGCCCTGGCACACGCCGAGCGAGCGCAGCTCGTGGGCGAGGTCGTCGATCCGGTCGACGAGCTCGGGGTAGCTGACCGCCTCGTCACCACAGGTGACGGCCGACCGTTCGGGGTGCGCCGCGGCGAGGCGGTGCAGTTGCTCGATGTACGAGACGACCGCCATCGGTCAGCCGGCCTGCAGGAACTCGACCCAGTTGCCGTCGGGGTCCTCGACGATCGAGATGCTGATCCCCTCGCGGATCGCACGCGGCGGCACGACCACCTTCGCGCCGGCGGCGGCGCAGGCGTCGGTGACCTCCTGGAGGTTCGACACCGAGATCGTCCAGTAGCGGTAGCCGGTGGCGCCGGGGATGCCGCCGGGGGGCGCGACCGCGGGCGGCGGACTGGCGGGGTGCACGAGCTTGATCAGGCTGGTACCGCACATCAGGCGGTACATCGTGCCGCCACCGCCCGGCATCGGCATGGAGCCGGCGTCGGTGAAGCCGAGCGTGTCGCGGTAGAACGCGAGCGAGCGCTCCGCGTCCTGCACGACGATGCCGAGATCGATCGAGTCCTTGGTGAGCTGCACGCCCATGTGTCCCCCTGCGTGGTCCGGTCGAGAGTGCGGCGCCCCACGCCGCATCCCCACCCTACGCAGACGTCACCCGGCCGAACTCACACGGCCGAACTCACACGGCCGGACTCACACGGCCGAACTCACACGGCCGGCACGGCGGGCTGCTGCTGCGTGATGCAGTGGATGCCACCGCCGTGGGCGAAGATGTCGCGGGCGTCGTGGAGGACGATCTCGCGGCCCGGGTAGGCGTCGGCCATGATCCGCGCCGCGACCTCGTCGTTCGGGTCGTCGAAGGCGCACAGGATCACCGCGCCGTTGCACACGTAGTGGTTGATGTACCCCCAGTCCACGATCTCGCCCTGGTCGTGGGTCGTGCGAGGAGCAGGGACCTCCACCACCTCCAACGGCCGACCGGCGGCGTCGGTGCTGGCGCGCAGCACGCGCAGGTAGTCCTGGCAGATCTCGAAGTCCGGGTGCGAGCGGTCGGTCTGGACGTGCGCGAGCACGGTGCCGGGCCGGCAGAAGGTGGCGAGGATGTCGACGTGGCCGCGGGTACCGAACCGGTCGTAGTCCTTCGTCAGCCCGCGCGGCAACCAGATCACCTTCGACACGTCGAGGTACGCGCGCAGCTCGGTCTCGACCTGCTCGGCGTTCCAGCCGGGGTTGCGGTCGGGGTCGAGCTGCACGGTCTCGGTGACCATCACCGTGCCCTCGCCGTCGACGTGGATGCCGCCACCCTCGTTCACCATCGACGAGCTGAACAGCTCGGCACCGGCGAGGCCGGCGATGAACGCACCCACGTGGCGCTCGTCGGTCGGGTCGGAGAAGTCCTGGTTCCCCCAGGCGTTGAACGTCCAGTGCGTGGCGCCGAGCCGGCCGTCGGCGTGCACGAGGAAGGTGGGACCGCTGTCGCGCGCCCAGGCGTCACCGGTCGGGGTCTCGTGCACCTCGATCGACTGGTGCAGCATCGAGCGGGCGACGTCGGCGTCACCCACGTTGCACACCACCGAGACGGGCTCGAACCGGGCGATCGTGTTCGACACCGATGCCCAGATGCGGCGGAGCCGCTCGAGCTCGCCGTCGCTGCCGTCGCCGAAGGTGGGGTTCACCGGCGGGAACTCCATCCACGTGCGCTCGTGCGGATCCCACTCGGCGGGCATGCGGAACCCGGCGGTGCGAGGGGTGGTCATGGGTGCTCCTGGGAGTGGGCGCGGACTGGGCGCGGCGACGGGACGCGGCGGACGGGACGCGGCGACGGGACGGGATCGGACGGGGTCAGAGGAAGTAGAGGCGGCTGAGCGCCACGGAGTCGGCCGGGTCGGTGTACACGACCTGGCCGTCGAACTCGACGACGCCGGTGCGCGGGTCGACCTCGACGGTGCCGAGCCGGGCGTTCAGCACCATGTCGGCCGGACCGATGCCGCGGGTGCCCCGCACGGCCACGCGACGGCGGCGGGTGGTCATGTGGTCGACGCCCGCCGCCACCGCGGCGCCGGCCACGAAGGCCACGGACAGGTCGGCGGCGGTGGCACCGAAGGAGCCGAACTGCGGACCGAGCACGAGCGGCTCGCACGTGTCGGTGGTGGCGTTGGGGTCGCCGGTGACGCCGTAGGCGGGGAAGCCGGCCTTCAGCACGAGCTGCGGCTTGGCGCCGAAGTGGTCGGGTCGCCAGAGCACGATGTCGGCGAGCTTGCCCACCTCGATCGAGCCGATCTCGTGCGACAGGCCGTGCGCGATCGCCGGGTTGATCGTGAGCTTCGCGACGTACTGGCGCACGCGGTCGTTGTCGTGGCGCGTGGGGCCGGGGTCGAGGTCCTGCTTCATCTTCGCCGCGAGCTGGAACGTGCGCCGCACGGTCTCGCCGGCGCGACCCATGCCCTGCGCGTCGGACGACGTGATGCCGATCACGCCGAGGTCGTGCAGCACGCCCTCGGCACCCATCGTGCCGTTGCGGATCCGGTCGGTCACCATCACCCCGTCCGTCGGCGAGTGGTGGTTGAGACCGTGGCAGGCGAAGATCATCTCGTAGTGCTCGTCGAGCGCGTCACGGCCGAACGGCAGCGTGGGGTTGGTGGACGACCCGATCACGTTGGGCACCCCGGCGAGCTTCAGCACGTTGGGCACGTGGCCGCCGCCGCAGCCCTCGATGTGGAACGCGTGGATGGTGCGACCGTCGAGCACGCGCAGGGTGTCCTCCACCGCGAGGCACTCGTTGAGCCCATCGGTGTGCAGCGCCACCTGCACGTCGTGCTCCTCGGCCACCCGCAGCGCCGTGTCGAGCGCTCGGGTGTGGGCGCCCATGTCCTCGTGCACCTTGAACCCGCACGCGCCGCCCTCGACGAGCGCCTCGACGAGCGGTGCCGGGTCCGACGACGAACCACGACCGAGGAAGCCGATGTTCACCGGCCACTGGTCGAACGCGTTGAACGCGTGACGCAGCGCCCACGGCGAGTTCACGCCCACGCCCCACACGGGCCCGAACTCCTGGCCGATGATCGTGGTGACGCCGGACGCGAGCGACGCCTCCATGATGCGCGGCGACATGAGGTGCACGTGCGTGTCGATCGCACCGGCGGTGGCGATGAGCCCCTCGCCGGACACGATCGAGGTGCCGGTGCCCACGACCACGTCGACGTCGTCGAGCACGTCCGGGTTGCCGGCGCGGCCGATGCCGCAGATCCGGCCCTGGCGGATGCCGATCGACACCTTCCCGATGCGGTGCATCGCGTCGATGATCACGACGTTGGAGATCACGAGGTCGCAGGTGTCGCGCACCGCGGCCGCCTTGAGCAGCAGGCCGTCGCGGGCGGTCTTGCCGAACCCGGCGAGGAACTCGTCGCCGCGCCGCTGCGCGTCGTACTCGATCTCCACGACCAGGCGGGTGTCGCCGAGACGCACGCGGTCGCCGACCGTGGGGCCGTGGATCGCGGCGTAGTCGTGCGGGAGGATCTCGTCGAGGTCGGTGTGCCCGTGGGGGACGTGACCCCCTTCGTGCTCGTGCTCCACCCCGTCGTGGGAGTGCCGGTGCGAATGGCCGTGACCGTGACCGTGACCGTGACCGTGACCGTGACCGTGGGGGTGGGGGTGCGAGTGCGAGTGTGACGTGCCGGTCACGACGATGCCTCCTGTGATCCGCTGCCGTCCTCGGAGGCCTCCGGGGCCTCCGGGGCCTCCGAGTTCTCCGGGGACTCCGGGGTCCCGGCTCCGAGGTAGCCCTGTGTGACGGCACGGGCGAGCGCCGCCTCCTTCGCGCCGGGCGCGTCGAGCGGCCCGTCCACGAGACCGGCGAACCCGATCGCGATGCGGGCGCCGCCGATCGGCACGAGCGGTGCGGACACCTCGGCGCCGGGGTCGAACCGCAGCGAGGCGCCCGCGCTGATCGCGAGCCGGCGGCCGTAGGCGGCCGCCCGGTCGAAGCGCAGCCGCGGGTTCACCTCGAAGAAGTGGAAGTGCGAGGTGATGCTCACCGGCACGTCGCCGGTGTTCACC
>Ga0315901_10001740_pt1 | contig 31187 bp, 41 predicted proteins | sample LakEriMetagenome_10_FD_203761 | JGI IMG/M metagenome (GOLD analysis project Ga0315901, IMG submission 203761) | Freshwater fungal communities from buoy surface, Lake Erie, Ohio, United States - Buoy 2 MA116 | ecosystem: Environmental > Aquatic > Freshwater > Lake | place: USA: Lake Erie, Ohio...
ACACCGTTTCCGCCGATTGTAGTGACACCAGTTGTTGTTGTGTAACCAGTTCCGATTGAATTCAAACTTGCAACGTCAACTAAACCGATTTGATTCAATTGAACGTTTGAGTTGCTTAAATACAAAGAACCAGCGTTGTTGATCACAAATTCAACCGCTTGTCCGACTGGAAGTGTCGAATTCAACAAGATGAAATCTCGAATTGATTTGTACGTTCGAACCGCTTCATTGTATCGTGTGAAGATCATTGAATTCAAAGTTGACACAAGTGTCGAATTCTCTGATTTTTGTTTCACATTACCGAACGGCGTCATGACGTTCATCAAGTCTTTTGAATATTCGAAGTAAACGAAACCTTTTAACATTTCAAGAATGCCTTCCGAAATCAACAGTTGATACAAATTCACGTTTTGATGAAACGGTTCAAATATTTGAATGAAATTAGGTGATTGAGGATAAAAATTTGCGTCCAAATCACTAATAAATTCATCGTATAAAGTCGCGCCGAACAACTCGATCAAATATCTTTTTTCATATTTGTCAATGTAATCTTGCAACTTCACTTGATCAAACATTCCCGTGTGAAGTTCGTACTTTCCAATAAAATCAGATGGGGTCAAAAACATGTTTCAAGTTTTATTTTTTCAATTTACCGATTCCGCGTTTCAAGAATATTTTCAAAAGTTCACCAGTAACTTTCCAAACCGTTCCTTTCGGCATGTGTTGAGAACCAAACGATTCGAATTCATATTCTTTACGATCGTCAATTTCAATGTCAAACGAAACGCCAGTTTCATCTTTCTTGAAGTTCACATCAACGTGTTCAGTGTCGATTTTCACTTCAACGTTCACTGGCTTCTTTGCGCGTTTTGGCTTTTCTTCTTTATTCATTTGATGCGTTTTTAATCAAAATTAAAGTGCTGGATCAAGTGCAGTGATTGCAGTTGCAAGAACACCTTTCACGAATGCATTCGCGTCGTTAAGTTTCACGTAATGAACCGCGCGAAGTTCTGCAAGAATTGTCACCATGTTTCGGGCAAAATCGTCGTTCACATAACCGATTTGAATGTTTGCATTCTCGCGAACGCGAAGATTTGCACGTGTCATGTCACCAACTAAAAAGTTTCCAGCGGTCATGTAAGTTGTCGAAACAACCGTCAAACTTGCAACTTTCATTTCGTTGTTTGCAGATGGATAGAATATCGGCATTGTATATTCACCAGTGGTTGTTTTTGTCAATTGCATTTTTGCAACGTCAACTGGATTCAAAACAACATGTGTCGGTGTAAATTTAGATGCTTCGATTTGTGACATTGATACACGAATAACATCAAGAATGTTTGCGCTGATAATCGTGTTCGCAAATGTACCAGCCGCGAATGTTGACGCAAAAGAAAGGATTCCTTCAAGATCAGAACCACCAGCACCGTTCAATATTGAGTTATCAAGACCAGTTACAACACCTTCGATCAAGTCGTTGTTGATTTCAGTTCGAACGAAAGAAAGGTCATCAAGCATTTCTTTCGAAACTTTTACCATTCCAGCGATCTTCTTCACTTGTTTTGAAACCTCTGTATATTTTTCTTCATATTCCGTTTTCGCGACACCTTCCGCAGTCCATGCACCCGTAGGTTGTGCAGTTTGTTGAATATACGTCACATACATCGTGTTGATTGTTCCACGATTCACGGCGTTTTGAAGTAAAACTTTTTGACGCGCAATTCGGTTCACAACTGGATCAAGTTCGCTGATTGCACGTGTACCTGTGTAATCACCCGCAAGTGTTGTGTCGGCTTTTACTTCAAGATTAAAATCTTTTCCGTTCTTTACCGATTCCATGTTTTCGGATAAACCTTTTGTCACTTGTTCACCAAGTGTGATAGATTTCACACCTTCGTTCAATGCACGTTCGTTCATTGCTTCGATTCGTCCTTCCATTTTTGCGATCGCTTTTTCCATGTCGGAAGATTTGCTTTCAAGACCTTTCAGACCTTCAACTTGCGACTTTAAACAATCGATGTCTTCAATCGATGCAGTCGACTTCATTTTTTCAGTTATCAAACCGTTGATTTTTTCAACAACTTGATCTGGTGTCAAATTTGGATTTTCCACGTTTTAAAATTTAAATTAAACAATTTGTAAATTATCAAGAACTTGTTTCCATTCAAACTCTGGTGTCGACTTGACTTCGATTGAATGATCTTTAATGATCGGTTCAACGTTCGCAAGTGACGTCAATTTCTGGTTCAAGTATTTGATTCGCATTTCAATTTCAAACAAACGTTCGTCCGTTCCTTTTCCGTTAACAAGTGATTTCACGAGAACATCAATTTCATCTGAACATTTCTTTGCAAAGTTCATCTTGTCCTCTGATTTCATCACGTCAATTACTTCGGTGAATTCATTCGCGCCGAATGTGACCGCGCTTCCTTCCCACAAGATGAGTTCTTTTATTTCATAATAACCGCCGCCGTCAATGTTCGGATCTTCAATGAACCGCATTTTGTCACCGACATATTTGAAACCGATTGAATGTTCGCGGATGATTCCTTCTTCATAATCTCTGAAAGCATCTTCACCAATTGAAGAAGTTCCGAGTTGACCAACCGCAAACAAACCGTTTTCATCTTCTTCAAGGTTGACGAACTTACCGATTTGTTTTGTCCAGTCGTGATGTCGAAGAAACGCAATCTTTCGATTTGACGTTGAATCAACACCGCGTTCTTGAATTGATTTAGTGAATGCACCTTTGCGAATGACATCGTTGTCGGCATCCATTACATCGAACTTCGATAAGTAGAACGCAACTTCGCGCTTTCCTTGATCCAAATCTTTTAGTTCGAAAGATCCTTTTGTTGAATAAAGATTTTGTTTCATGTTTACAAAGTTATTAATTAATCAAGATGAATGAACAATCGCATTTCTTCTGGTGTCACTGGAACGCCCATCGCGACAATCTTTTCAAGTGCTTCGGCACGTGCTTTCATTGAACGCGACATTGCAAGTTCATCGTCCGCAAGAACTGGTAAGTGATGAAATTCCGCTTTCAAATAATATCCTTCATCCGCCAAACCGCATTGTTGCATAATTGAATCGTACATTTGTTGCGTTTCTGGAATGATCGTGTCTTGATAAACCATTCGAATCGAATCACGAACGTTTGTGAATGTAGTTCCTTTTTCACTGGAAAAAAGATTCACCGACAAACCGAACGCGTCAATCAATGCAATCTTATCCGCGTTTAGTTCTTCAAACAACATCAAATCTTTTGTCGGATAAGACATCGGCTGCCAGTTCACTTCGTTTTCTGTAATGATCAATTCGTCTTTTTGTCTGCGATACCAGTCTTTTTGTATTTGTTTCTTTTCCTCTGGTGTCATTGGCAGTGCGCCGCCGATGTCGTTTTTCTTTGATGAAAGAATTCCGATCGCACCGATGTTTTCCAGAAGAACGTTTCGTTTTTTGTATTGTGCCTTGATATTTGATAAAGGATATTTTAAACTTTGCAATCTTGAAACTGGACGAATCATGTTCATGCCGTCGTTGGTCATCAAATAAATCATGTCATCGATTTCGATTGTTTCTTCACCTTCGTCATCGTATTTGAACACGTATTTGTCGATTAATCCATCAACGTCCATCTGTTTCAACTTCTTTCCGCTTGTCTTGATTTGCACCTTGTCCGATGGAACTGGAACGAATAAGTTTCGAACATTCATTGATCGTTTCGGCGCGTAAATAAACGCAGAACTGAACAAAGCATCTTGAACCGATAATGTAAACACAAGATCCGACCATGATTGAGTCGGATTCGGTTTGTTTATGATGTCGATCATCCAGTGATTCGTGACTTCATTTCCGTTTTTGTCGTACATGCACGGAATGTTTGAAGACATCATTGACGCGCGTTTTTCAACAACGGCGCGAAGTTCTGGAATTTCGACGTACAACTTCCATTGTTCGTTTGTGTCAATCCAGATTGCATCTTTGACACCCCAGATTCGATTATTCAATGGAAAGATGCGGTTGATGTCATTGATCACGCGATCATCTGGATTGAAATTGACACCGAAAAAAGTTTCCCAAAACGACACGTTCATAATTAAAGTTTTGAATTATTACAAAGTTACATGATATTTTTGAACATTGATTGTGCAAATAATGCAAGACCAGCGGAACAATCTGGTGAATCATCATTTTTATTTTTTCCTTCCTTCGTAAACGACAATAAGTTTTGCATGAAAAGTTCATGATGGTTGTCACCGTTCTTGACAAAGATGAACTTGTTTTGAATGAATGCCGATTGCATAATTATTCGCGTGATCTTGTTTTGCGAGTTGTGAACCAAAAGAATCTTTGTTGATTTTACCATCTGTTGCAATTGTCGACCAAACATCGCGCCGATGTTATTTGACTCAACACGACAATAATTGACCGACCAATTATCCAGTTTGGACGCAATCAATGGAATCGTGATGTCGGTGTTGTCACGTGTGAAAACATAATCGACAATGAACAATTCGTTCTTGATGACCGCGCCAATGATCATTGCAGTGTAATCTTGTCCAGCGTCGGCGGTATCAACGTAACCGATGCACCCTTCAATCTGATCTTTGATTTTTTCGAATTCATCTTTGTCGATCATTCGAAGATCCGTAAACGTTCGACCGCTTATGTCAACTGGTTCTTGTTGGTATTCCGCGCACCAGATTTCATGCGCGGTTTTCTTTCGCTTGTCAAGATATTCATCCGTTGTCATCACTGATTCGCAGAACGAACGATCTTGATCGTCAAGTGCTTTGACCGTGATTTGTTTTTCGTATGAACCAGAATCAATGTTTCGTCCGATGACATCATTGACCGACCAACGTGTTCCGATGTCAATTCTTTTGCATCCAGATTCAAACCGCGAATCATGTGTTGATTCCTTCCATTGATTGATCCGATCGTTTACGGTGTCCGATAACGCGTCCTCTATACCACGATAAAGGTCATCGGTGATTGCAACATTCGATGCGCCGAAACCGATAATTGTTCCGCCAACACCCGCGCCAAAATAACCGACTTGAACCGATCGGTTTGTGTTCCAACCTTGCAAATTTGCTTTGTCATCTGATAAAACAACATCTGGAAAAACTTCTTTGAACCGTTCACTTTTGACAATTGCACGAACGTCGTAACTAAATTTCAAATACAAAGTTGCCGTGCATGTGTTCCGCATGACCGATTGATCTGGATTGCGTCCTATTGTCCATGCACAAAATAAACTGGTGATGTAACTTTTTCCCGCACGTGGCGGTAACGAAACCGAAAGTGAATTGATTTTGTTTTCTTCTATTTCTTGAAACGCAAATGCGATTTCTTTCATAAACGTTCGCGACGTGAAAAAATCATGATCGTAATAAAGACAAAAGTTCCAGAATTGCCGTTTGCACAATTCAAACTTCAATAGTTGTTTGAGTTGATCAACCTTGTTCATTTTCGTTAAGAAGTCGTTTGATTTCTTCCGTTGTCAATTCGCTGAAATCTGGACGTTGATTGTCAACCGCGAATTCTTGTCGTTCAACGTAACCGCGTTTTTTTGCTTGTGTCTTTAAAAAGAAAATGATCATCGTGTCACTACCTTCATCAATTCGTTTCATCATTTTAGATTCGACGAAATCAATTGAATCTTCTTTTATCGACTTTACTTCACGCGCGAATTCTTCGTCTTGATCGCACCATGCATAAAACGTTGAACGGTGAATTTCGGCATCCCTACATGCATTTTGAACAATTCCACGATGAAATTGAAGTGCTTCAATAACTTTCCTTTTTTTGTTGTCGGTTTTGTCTTTAAAGATGCTTTCTTTCTTCATGATTTTTTGATTTGTTAATCGTGAAGATCCATCATTATAAGAAGGTCAATGTGAACATTCACAATGTTGTTTGTAACGAATTCTTCCGCTTCAAAAAAGTCAAGATCGAATTCCATTGCTTTGTTTACCATTTTCTTGAAGGAATAAACGTTTGTACCGTCAATTGAATGACCGATCACACATGAATCAAAAGTCGGTGATAACTCGAATTCTGTTCGAATGTCAATCGGTTCGTTGTCTTCGTTAAACTCTGGAAAGAACATTACAGGAACCAGATAAAAAGTTTGTAAACAAAGTAAACAAACGAAATCGCAAATAATCGAAGTAGTGATTGACCTATTTTGTCAATGCTTTCAAACCATTTCATTATTGTTTCCGCTTGTATATGTGGTAAGAACACCAAAAGTATTTTATCGGCGAAATAAACTGAAATCAAGATCGGCGTCAATATTATTCCGAACATGATTCGCCAGATTGAACTTGTGTTTTGATTTTCCATTTTTTTTTGTTTTAAGATGAAAAGAAGAAAGCGGTGACGGTTGTCAAACCAAACAGAAAAAATGTTTCGTCACCGCCTTCAAAAACATCAATCACATTTTCAAAGATACAAAGTATTTTGTTTGTGTATTGAATCATTTATACATCTTTGAATCGAACGTTCGTCATATCGAAGAAAAACGGCATGTTTTGATGTGTTTTGTGATCAAGTTTGAATCATAAAGTAAATATCTGGAAAGTTTAATTCTTTCATGATCAATTCTGCATAAACTTTTGATGTCATTGAAAGAAATTTCCGTTTCTTTTTTTCATCTTTCCAGTGAACATCTTGTGATAACAATTCACACAATTCAAAACAAGATTGCATGATCAGAGTTGATGCCTTCCAGATAGGAAGTTCACACAATGTTTTTTTGTTTAGGAAAATGAAAGGTTTGTCATGTATCGGCGAGATGTTGACCATGACATTCAATTCGCGAGATCGTTCGATATGTATTCCAAACAATTCAGATTGATTCATGTACAAAAACACATCACGCGGATCATCTGAAACCATCAACAACCATTCCTCAAACAATTTTTTGAACATCATGTCGGTAAAGTTGGCAAAGTAATTTCAACCGCACCTTCACGAATTATTTCTTCTGGTGTTGGTAAAGTTATTATTGCATCCTTATCGATGAATAAAACGTTTCCGTTTGAATCGGCAATTGTATCGGAATCTTCAATAAAATTACCGACACGAACTTCAAATCTGTTTTCTTTGGACATATTACTTTTTTTTCAAAATTACGGATAAATTAAAAAAACAAATGCACCGCTTAATCTGGTGCATAAGTTTAATTTTTTTGATGTTAATCGATCAAAATTTGTTTGCGTTAACTCTGGAAGGATAACCAGAATAAATTGTTGACATCGTTGACGGTTGATCGTTGTTCCAGTTCAAATCTGAATCTTCGAAATCGACACCAAATGATTCTGGATCTTCATTGATCAAATCAACGCACATTTTTTTCAATAGTTCAATGTTTTGTTCTTTGATGAAAAACGGCTTGAATTCCGCACCTTTGTCGATTTCAAAATACTTGAATTCAACATCTATTCGATTGAACCTTGAATGACCGTCAAATGAACGCAAATCGATGTCAAATTCGATGTCAAATTGAACTTCGATTTCTCTGTTCATGTTTTTTAAATATAAAGAACCGAACGCGATGTTTTCTTTGTGAAGTTCGATCATGATTTTTAAATTATTTGATTTCATATCAATTGGTTTTTAAGTTCGTTAATTTTTGATTCAAGTGTTTTGATTTCTATTTCAATCGCATGATTTTTGTTGTCCATGTTTTTGATTCTTCGATTGCAACTGAAAAGAAGATCGTCAATATTATCTTCGGACATTTCTAAATTGAAAGAAATTGTGTCGAATTGACTTTCACTGAAGAAGTTTATTTCAACTTTTAACAATGGATTGATTGTGCTATTAAATCGAATTGAACAAAAACTTAAATTTCCTCCGAAATAAACTTGACACCATTGATCACCGTTTTTTGTTTTGAACGTTTCAAACGATTCATTTTTTGCATTCATGTTCAATGCAATTGTTTTCATTTGTTTTGCAATTGCAATAAAGTTGTTTTGTTGATTTTTATTCATGATTTCTGTTTGTTTATTGTGCGTTGACCGAATGCGCACCCCTCGTTTTTTTTTAATTAAATTAATCTTAATTTGTTTACTTTATTTACCGCATCGATTAAGTTTTTAAATTGATAAATCATTGTTGACCTATGTTTTGTATTAATCCAAACGTCAAATGTCTTGTTGCATCCAGAAATCACATAAGTAATATTTGAATAAAAAGCATGTTTAACCGTTTGTTTTGTAGTAATTGAGATAAAATTACCTTTTTGATTTTCAATTGATGCGGGAACATCTTTTGTACATTCTGATGTATTTTCAAATAAAGAAGAAAAATCGATGTTTGAAAAATTGTTGTTTTGGTTGTTTTGTGTTGTTTTCATGTTTTCTGTTTTTCTGTTTGACCTTACAAATATATACTTTTTTTTTTAATTGATACCAAACAAACAAAAAAAAGTGCGATTTTTTTTTTCGCACCTTTCTGTCATCACTTTTTAGTCAATATTATTCCGATCTTTTGCATCGTTGTTGAATGAAGACCTTTCTTCGGATCTTCAATGTGCATAAACGTCCACAAATGTGATTGATGGATCTTTGCCAGTCGTGCGAATTCAGTCAACGTGATTTGTTTCTTTTCAATGTAGTTTTGAATTAATTCTTTTACGTTTGAATTCAAGTTGATCAAATCTTTCGGTTTCATCTTATTTTGATTTTAAAGTTCGTAATTTCCGCCCGTGTCAAATATGTCTTTTAACGGACGTTTGACTTCTTTTCCTTCCTCTTTCATGTCAAGTTGTGCAAACGTTCTCTGATCAAACGAATTCAATGTATTTTTCAATTGAATCGACCATGCTTCGATTGTGTTGAAGAACTTTCGAACGCCGTTTCGATCCGTCCATTCACGACCGCGAAGATTGATGTTGCATTCGACATGATCACCGATGTTCAAGTTGTTCAATAGTTCAGTTTTGTCTTGTGTAACTTGCAAAGAAATAAGTTGCGGAAATTTTTCATTTGTCTGAATTACCAGATCACGTTTTTTGAATTTCTCTGAAACGATTTCCAATTGTCCGATGTGATAAACTTCACCGCTGATTGTGATTTTTTCCATTGTTTTAAATTATTAGATTGTTTGAAATAAATTATCGTAAATGTCACGACATTCAATGATTCGCGACTTCATTTTTTCAATTGATTCTTCATCTGCTTTGATTGTGAATTTCTTCACACGTTTTTCTTTTGGTACTTGTCCAAATGTCATTTGAGAACGAACGACTTGATCAAAATGTTCTTCAATTTCCGTTTGTGTCATGTCTGCAAATAATGGATTCGCAAGATTTTTCCACACCGTTCGATTCACTTCGTCAAGAATCATTTGTTCTGGCGCATCGGTTAAACAATACACAAGATCGAATTCACTTTTGTTTGTTAACCAGCAATAAGATTGCATTTGCCAGAAATAATCTTTGTTCGGACATTCCGTTTCGAAAAAAGGAAAGGTTAAACCAGACCAAGAAGATTTGACGTCAGCACCTTTCGATTTCGTGTTGATGTCTGGCATTCCAGTAATGAAATCATTTACCAGTCGAAGTTGCGGTGCATCTGGATCAACATCAAACCAGTTCAAAACGTCGATTGCAAGTTTGATTGATTTTTTTTCATTCAAGATCCCCTTTTCAAGATATTTTGAACTGATGTCTTTTTGAAAACCGTATTTGTCAAATAAAACGATTTCTTTCAATGCGGTGATTGCCGTTTGTCCGATATTCTTTCCAGATCGATCGTTTGTCATTAATTTTCCGATTTGACTGGCACGTGCTAAAAATTGATGTTTCATGATGTTTGTTTTTAAATGCGCGTTGATCGAGTCGCGCCCCTCGATAAAAAAAAAATTACAAATCTGATTTGATTAATTGATACCATTCTGATGGGTGCAAACCATCAATTGTTAATCTATCTTCATCAACATTAGCAAAAAATGTTGAATGTCCATTTTCATGCTCATAAATCCAAGATGTAACCCCATCTACATAAGAACGAAAAGGACAAAATCCTTTATTTGATAATGCCGTTTCAATTTGTTTTAAAGTGTAAGTTTTCATATTTCTGTTTTTTTGTTTGTTTGACTCTACAAAGATATACAAATTTTCTTTCGTGATACATTTACATCAAAAAAAAGTGCAATTTTTTTTTTTGCACCTTATTTTGAATTTATGTTTTGATCAAAGTTCGTTGATTGTCTTGATCTGTTGTTCGGTCAAATCGAACGTTTTTAATGAATCTTCTTTTGTGTATTGTCCAGAGTTCAACGCGCCGATCAATTGAATGAATTGTTGTTCGTTCAATTTACGCTTGACATCTTTTTTCGGTTCTGCTTTTTTTACTTGACCTTTTGCGTCGATGTCTTCATCTTCGCTGAACACGCCTAACAATGATAAAAGTTGATAACGTTTGTAATAAGTAAATTTTGCGCCATCAGTTTGAAACAAGTTCATTCCTTTCAATTCCGTTCCTTGTGGCATCTGGAAGGAAGACTTGATGATTTCGCCAGATTCCGCATGAAAAATGATTGTTGTTAATTGTGATTCATTTTCAATCAATTGAGTGAAACCGATTCCGTGTTTGTTCAAAATCGGTTTGATCACTTCGATTGTTTTTGACATTTCGGCGTAATTGTAACCGTATCCCTTTTTTTGTTTTGCGATTGTTGGACATTCCGATTGAAAGTTCATCAATGCCGTGAACAATTTAATTGTTGATTGTGATTGTGACGTTTCGTTTGACATTTTAATTGTTTTTTGAAAGGTGATTAATATGTTTTTTGAATTCGCGTTTTGCGTTGAAGTTGTGTGCAAATGATGCCTTTGCAAAATGTAGTTCATCAAGTTCTTCTTCTTGTGTCATGTTTTCATTAATCAATTTTCGTGTCATAATGTAAAATGAAATCATTGCATTTTCTTCGATGTCATCCAGAATCATTTTTTGAATCACATCTTGAACTTTTTGAAGAACATGTTTTTCAACTTCGCATGTTGTTTCTGATTTTCCTTGTTCCAGAATTGCAACCAAATCTTCCATCGGTGTAAAATAATTTACCAAATGTTTCATGTGTTAAAATTTTAAAGTGAATAGTTTAAAACCGAAGATCTTGATTTCAAAAATTCTTTGTTGTTTTTCTTCAACGTGATTTTCAATAATTTCATCGAATTGAATTTTCACATCTGAAATTTCTGGAACTTGTTTCTTGATTCGTTCTTTCCATTGATCAACTGATTCAATGTTCACATCTGGCGCATTAAATTTCATTTCTTTTTGCCGTGCAACTTGTTTTGGTTCTCTGATTCCTCTTGTTAATCCAGTTATTTTCTTTCCGCCAGTGTTAATTTTTCCGTTCATGCGCATAAAGTTTTTCAATTTCCTCACAAACGCTTCATTGATTTCTTCATCACTGATCCAAAAAACACCTTTGTGTTTAATTTCTTTAATGATTCCCATTTTTTTGAGATCGGAAACAACAACTTTCGAAATGCCGAATTCATTTGCAAAACGTGACGTCTTTACCTTTGCATTTAAACGAATTTGATGTTTGATTTCTTCCAGTGCTTCGATGTAATCATTCACCGAACTTTTTTTCCTTCTGGTGTTTGGTTTTTTGTTTTCCATTTGTTTTTATTTACGTGATTAATAGATGCAAATATACTTTTTTTCTGTTTTGAGTATCATGTTTTAAATTAGTTACATGATTTTTTTCAACTCAATTTTCATGTGTTCAATCAGTTCAATGATTTCATGTTTCATAAAGTGTCGCGTTTCTTGCGATCTTTTTTCAAGTTCAATGAAGTTGCATAAACCGATTCGTTTAATCAAGTTAATTCGGTAGTTGTGAATGTTACCGCGAAGATGTTGATTGCAATGGACACATTGACCGTGAATGTTTTTTTCATAATCAAATCGAAGTGAAGGATAAGAACCAACCGAAAAAAAATGTCCAGCGTCAAATTTTGCTTTTAATTTTTTACCGCATGAAATGCAAGGTTTATTTCGATCACGAAGTCGAACGTATTTGTTGACCAGAACTTGAAGTTCACGTCTAAAATCAGATAATGTCTTGATTGATTCTTTGCGTTCCTTCAATCGGTTGTTTTGTTCTTTTGCTTGTCGCTTTTTAATCTGTTCAAGATTGAACATTGCCAACTTTACACGACAATCATTTTTTCTGCAAAATTTTTCCAAAGAAGAAAACGGTTCAAATCGTTCACCGCAATTTCGACATTTTTTTGTTTTGTTCATTACCAGAATTTTGAAATTGAAAGATTGACGTCGAATTCAACTATTCCGATTTCACCTTCACGATTCTTTGCGACAATGAATTCACATTTGTTTTCGGAAGATTGACCGTTGAATGTTTCGTCTTGTCCGTAATATTCTGGACGGTGCAAAAATGAAACAATCGACGCGTCTTGTTCGATTTCACCAGATTCTTTAAGATCAGATAATACTGGACGTTTATCACCTCCGCGTTCGGTCACTGATCTTGAAAGTTGCGCCAGTGCAACACAAGGAACTTTTAAATTTTGGCACAACAATTTTATTCCGTTTGAAATTTCCGTCACTTGTTCGTATCTGGAACGACCGTTGATCGGTTTGATTTTCTGCAAATAATCAATGAACACAATGTCAACTTGATCTTTCATTTGAAGATCAGAAACTTTGACGGCAATGTCTTTGATTGTGTGCGTTCCTTCGTACAAATGTAAATTTGACCAGAATTGTTCTGTTTGAACTTGAAAAACTTTTTTGATTTGTGATTCGGTGCATCGACCAAACTTCAACATGTTTGAATCAAGTGAAGTGACGTTTGCGATCATTCTTCGCATCATTTGCTTCGTGGACATTTCCAGAGCAAAAAACGCGACTTTTTTTCCTTCCTTAATCAAGTTCATGACGGTTGACACCGCGAACGCCGTTTTCCCCATTGCTGGACGCGCACCGATCACCAACAAATCAACGTCTTCAAGAACAATCATTTCTTTAAGTTGATTGTAACCTATTGAAATTCCTTTCATTTCATTTCGCTTTGCTGATTCGTGATCGTTTAATACGTCAAAAATTGCATCGACATTCGTTTTTTCTTTCGGATCATTTACTTCAATGTTTCTTCCAGATTCAATAATATCATGAAACTTTTCAAACGTCAATGTTTGAGTTTCAATAAAGTTATCGATTTGATTTCTGATTTGAACGGCGCGTTCAAAAACTTCTTCTTCAACACATTGCATGAACAATGAATTCAAATACACTGGAACGTTTATCGAATGCACGTCGATTGTTAATGCTGAAATTTGTTTTGTTGTCGATTTATCCATCCATCCGTTTGAACGAAATTGTTTCAATAACGTCAACTGATCAATATTTTCATTTTGCTGAATCAATTGGTCAATTGCTTTGTGAACATGTTTTTGAAACGGTGTCTTCAACCATTGTGTTTTAATTCGGTTGAATGTTGCAATCTGTTCGTTTTTCTTTTGAAACATGATCAAACCGATGATCATTTCAATTGCATGTTTTTTGTTCATAACGTTGGAATGTATTTTTTTGACACAAGAAGTTTCGGTTGTTCTTCGATTTCATCGTTCCAGCATTCACCGTGCAACCATGTTAACGGATTCTTTCGGAATTTTGACTCTGGTGTTGACAATTTGTAAAGTTCCGCCTTTTTTTGAATCAATTCGCGTTTATGTGGATCAATTTTTTTCCATGTTTTATAGCATTTAACTTTATCGACTTTTTTATCAAAAGAATTCCAGAATAAATCAAATAAATCTTTTTCACTTTCTTTATCATTATCACTATCATTATCACTATCGTGGTTTTTTGGGTTCGGTTCGGTTTTGTTCGGTTCTTTTAAAACCGTTTCGGTTTTTTTAGGACGTCCGCCATTTTTCCCGTTTAAACGATTTACTTCGCATTTTTTTTCGTATCGTTCCAGATCACGAACAAACTGATTTCGAAACGGCAAAAAACACATTTTCATAGCAAAGTCAAGTTCTGGTTCATCACCGCTGACAAACGTTCTGATTGCTTTGAATAGGATTCCAGATTGTTCATTTGTCAATTCGTCAAGAACCGACAACGAATCCATGTGAAGGATAAAAGATGTTTTTTTCATGTTGTGTTGATGTTTATTTTTTGAAATTATTAATCCATTTTTGACTTGAAAAGTTGATACCAAACACCATCAATTTCTTTTTCGATGTAATCACTTTTCTCAAGATATTCGAGTTCATACGAAATTGTTGACGCAAAGTTTCGTTTTGATCGAAATGTCATTAATTCGTTAAACTGATAACCGTTCATGATCATTTCATGCACCGACAACAAAGATTGTTTCAAATCTTCCGAATCTTCAAATGTGATCCGAATGTCCAGTTGTTTCATTTTCTTTTTCTCGTTCATCGTGTGTGCATTAATTCAAGGTAATCAAGATAAAGTTGAAGGTTAAAATTTCCGCCTTTGTCGTATGCTTGTGAAGGTGTTGACCAAAATCGAATGTACGTCATTACATTTGAAATACACGGTTGAATGTCTTCACTTTTAATAGTCGATTTTTTCAATTTCGTTCTTTTCATAATACATTGATTTGTTTAATTGTTGAAGAATGCCGATCAACCAGTTTCTTTGCTTCATCAATAGACGCGGCAAAGATCGTTTTTGTGGACGTTCCTATCTTTTTGTATGTCGTAGGGCAATAATTCCACAAAACGACGTCAAATCGTTTCTTTTCGCGCAATTTAGCCGAATAAATCAAACGATTAATCAACGCACGTGTTAAATTGTATTCATCGGTTGAAATGATTTGATCTTCATGCATCGATTCCAGATCACGAAGTTCGTTTAATAAAGTGCATACATGTTTCATGTGATTGTGTTTTGATTGAGTAAAAAAAAAAATGTGCGTTGTCAAGTCGCACCCCTTGTTTTAATTTTTAAAATGTGTAATCTGTTAAATAATCAACGTTTCTTCCGCAAATTTGACAAAATTTATCATCTGAAACGTAGATGTAATTTTTTTGACATAATTGTGAAATGTAACCTTTAACTTGTTGTTCCGTGAATTCAGTAATTTCAAACATTACTTCATCGAAGTATGTAAATTCACCACCAGTTGATTTGTCTGATGCAATAACAATTGCTTTAAGAACTAAAATTTCGTTTTGATTAAGATTTGAATAAGTGTTCATTTTTTCTTGTTTTTAATTGTTTGACCTTACAAAGATATACAAATTTTCTTTCGTGATACACTTTGATGAAAAAAAAACCGAAAAAAAACGAAAAAAGTCAAAAAACCGAGTCGGTTTGTAGCAAAACAAAGAAAAACCGATCGCAAAATCGGTTCTTTTATATTGTGTTTAGGTCTTAAAATTCCTTCAAAAGAACGTATGTCACGACTTTTTGCGGTTTGACAAGATCAATGATCTGGTTGTATTTTGGAATATTATTCACAACTTGACAACCTAATGACCAACCGCCAATGATCAACTTGATCTCTGTTGAATCCATGTCATAAGTGTTCGCGTGAAAATTAATCCCGCACATGACCAATGATGAAACGCCTTCTTCAACTTTTCGATCTTTATCACCATCGCGAGAAATTAAAAACGGTCTATGTTGGCGAAGTGCTTTCATCTTTCCTCGATGCAAACCATATTTCCAAACGTTGTAATAAACTTCATTCGTTTTGATCACCGCGACACCTTCCTTGTTGTAGGAATCATAATTCATCAAACCGTTTTTTCCCGCGTTCGTTGTTCCAGATGTCACGACATGGAATTTAATCTGGTTGACGTCGTTTGTAAACGGTGTTCCGATATTTTCAAACAAATAAAACTTATCATCGAAAACGTTGAACGTGTCTTCTTGACTCTGGACGCCAACAATGAAGAATCCAGAAGGAAAACCTTTAAATGATTGCAACGTTTTAATTTTATTCAAAAGTTGCGCGTCGGTGTAATTTTTAACCATTGTTTTTTTGTCTTGTGTAAATCAATGCAATGATCGCGAAAATTAATGCAGACACCGCGAACACATTTTTGAATCTTTTGTCTTGATCAATTACCGTTTTCACATCACGAATGATTTTTTCGACAATGATTGAATCTTGAATCACAACATGATCATCAACTTCTTTGACGTGTCGAATTCTTGTTGTGTCAATTGTTGTTGAATCGTTTAACTCTGAATGTGTTTGTGAAATTTCAGAATCAATTACATTCCATTTTTTTTGTGTTCCAGTTGCGTTGAACCAGAAGAACAAAATCAAAATTGTCAAAGTTCTTTTCATCCTATTTTCTTTTAAAGAAACCTTTAATCCATGAAATAAAAATTCCATAAATATCGTTGACAAAATCATCAAGTTTTTCGGTTATTTCGTTCGCTACCCAACCAACACAAAAAGAAATCAAAATTGTGATCTTCGGTGATAAGTCACTAAAATAAACTTCAAGAACACCGATTGTCGCGTATGTCATAACACCCGCAATGATTAAACCGATCACAATTGTTGTTGTTTGAAATTTCTTTTTTATTCCTTTCAACAACGCGCCAACGACGCCAATTGCAACGGAAATCAAATCAAACCAACCTTCAAAAAATTTCATCTTAAAAAAATTATGAAATAACAATTGCTTGTGTCAATTGATAACCAGTGTATGTTGTTAACAATCGATGTAATTCAAAAAACGATGTATCTGTTCCATCAAACGAAAATTTATTCTCATCAACGTTGTTTGATGCGTAATTGTACAAACTTAAATAGTTTGCATTGTTTGAAATTAATGAAATCACTGTTCTTTCTGGTTCAAAAGAATTTCTAATTTCAGAATCAACGGTCATTCGTGAATTTGACAACGGAAAGTCAACAATTTCTTTTAAAATCTCTGTTCTTTCTTCCGTGTCAACTTCATAAACATTGATTAATAAATATTGACCGCTTGTTTCAATGTTGTATTTTTTATAGATCATGATTCAAAAGTTTTGTGTTGTTTCCAAATTTACGCATTTCTACTTATAGAAAGTTCTTTTGTTTTTGAATTTGTCACCGACAACACATTTCAATCGCGCGTATCTCGATAAATCAAAATATTCGACTTCTGGCGAATCTTCAACAATCACTGGAATTTCTTTGATTTGATACGAATGATTGTGCGCGTTGTAATCTGAAATAAACAAATCATTTTCCGACAACAAGAACAAGTCAATTAACGGTCTTGTCACACATTCTTTTGACGGATCTGTAATGATTTCCCATTGATTCAAATTTTCGCGAATTACGCGCTTCATTTCACGGTTTTCATATATTAAATTATCAAGTTCCGTGTTCGGTTGTCGGTTGCCTATGTAACCATAAAAACGAAATGTTGATTCGACATTTGATCCAGTGAAATTGATTCCTTCTATTTCATGATACGCGTTAAAATAAGCGTGAACACGTGCGGTTTTAAGTGCGTTTTGAATCGTCCAAACTTGAAGTTTGTAAATTCCCCATGTTAACGTTCCAACGACACCGCTGATATTATATTGAATTTGTAATTTGTAACAACCAGCACCATCAGAGGAAAGAACATCTTTCCATTGAATCGTTGTGAACCATGCATTCGGTTCGTTTACGAATTCAACCGCCAACGGCAAATAAGTTGTCGGAATTCCATCTTTTAAAAGAATGAATTGAACTGAATCGGTAATATCAGACAATTTCAACCATGCCGAAACAACGTCGTTTTCATAATCATTTGCCGAACCAGATGCCAACACTGGAAGTTCACAATCACAACAACCGCGTAAACCGCGATCTTCTTCGGTGAAATCTTCTGGAAGTTTTATCGATTTGTATTCACGCATGACACGTTCTTCAAGACCGCATTCACCGCATGATTTTTCTTCCGAATACCTTACATGCCAAAATTCAAAATAATTTGTCCAGTCGGTTGAAATTGGACATGAAACGGTGTCTTGAACCAATGATGCAAAAACATCAAAGTTTTCACCAATTAAAATGTCACCAGAAGTTAAATTCCATGTATCTGGTGATTCAAACCACAATGAAAGAATTGCCGATGAAACTGGATCAACACCTTGAAAAACCGTTTGACCGTTCAATGTTCCTGTTGGAATTAAATCGATCATGTAATCGTTTCGAGAAATATTTACATTGAAAACTATTCCACAACCGCAATCAATGACACATTCTTCGGTTTTAAAAATGTCAAAAACATCATTAGTTAACCAGTTTGAACCGATTTCGCCCAACGGCGGACACGGCGGAACGGAATCTTTCCAACCGAGAAACAAAATTCCGCCGAACGCATTTCCACCAAGAACGTCGGAAACTTCCCACTGTGGCGAACCCGCATTGTTGAAATATAGGTAATAATTAACACCCAAATGTGTCCACACATAATAGTTTTCACCGTTCCACAAACCATTTATTTCAACTTGAACGGTGATCGGCGTTTCTTCACCAGTTAACCGATAAGTGATTCGAACACAATTGCACATGTTAAATTATTTAAAGTTTAGTAATTGAAATAATCGCCGACGGCGTTTCTGGATGAACCGCGTTTGCGTTTTCATGAATCATTTGAATTGAAGTGTCATCAACCGCCCAAATCAATTGAATCGGTTGTGAAATATTCGCTTCAATTACATAATTTCCACAAACGACCAATTTTCCAGAGTTGGCAACAAACGTCAAATGTCGATTTGTCCATGCAACATCATTGTAATTTTTTCGCAGCCAGATTGATGCTTGTTTCGAAGATCCTCCAGATGCACGAATAAATTGCAATGTGAATTCAACGTTGTAAATTCCATTTTCCGCAACGTAAAATAAAGTCGGACGTGAATCTAAATCATTTGAAACGGTCACATCTTGTGAAATATCTGTTGTGTCGCATTTAATCGCTTTACCTTGATTGATATTTGTGTGAATTTGATCACTGGTGTCAAAAAAAGTTCCGACAATCTTTTGAAAAGGTGCATCGACATAATCCATAATTGCCGTGTGCGGAAGTTGTTTTGATAACCAGTTTGTTCCGTCATAAACTTCACAATCAATCACAACATCGTTGTTTTCAAGATCGTTAATTGTTGCCGTATCAATATACTGATGTATTTTTTCGTTTGCCATTTTTTATTTGTTTTTAAGATTTGATTTTTGGTGTTCCATCTGATTTCAATTTTATTGTTCCATCCGATTTCTTTTTGTAAGAAACCAATGTTGAACAACCTTTGATCTTCGATGTAAATTTGACGCCGTTTGTCGTGTCCATTTTTGTAGGATCAAAAAAACATTCCATTCGCGCCACATCTGGCGTCGGAAATGTCAAATCACAATACATACCCGACAAAGGTGATAATGGATTCAAAATGTTATTATCGGTAGGAACTACGGTTGAACAGATCCATCGAGGAGAACTTTCAGTCGGTTCAACGGTGATCATTCCCCAGATTGATGATTGATCCCAACCTTGACCATTTGTCAACGTGTGCGTTGTAACAACTCGCATTAACAAACCTTCCGCAACAACACCAACATTTTGATTTGTTGAATCAATGTAAAGTTCGATTTGAGAATCAATTTTATCTTCTGAATTGTAATCTTTCATCAATAATTGATCGTCAAAAGTGAATGCAAGATTGTTGATCACGCATTCAAGATGCAAGTTCAATGTCCAGTCACCAGTTGAATCATAAGGAAACCAATTTTTCGTTTGTTCATTCGGATAAAAAACCGCATTCGCGTTTAATTGTTCGAGCCAATATTCCCAACGATAAAAGAACGGAAATAATATTTTGACACCGTATTGTGTCGGTAAATTGTCAACTGATGGATCAAGAATCAACAACGCGTTTTTCTTGAAACTTGTGTTCGGTAATGTTGAAAGAACTGGAAGTGATTCGTTCAAAATATACTTTCCACTGACAAAAGGAATCGAACCGATGTTGAACGTCACCGATTGAAGTGTAAATTTATCACCCGTCACCGTGTTCAATGCTTCAATTCGTGCGGTCATCGTTTCAACGGTGTCGTTGTCGATGTCTAATTGAAATTTTCCAATATAGGCAATGTCATCTTCAATGTCACCCGTGAAACCGCTTGTTGTTGAATTTGCATCAGTTACATTTTGCGAATGATCCAAATACGTTGAAACGCGCATGTTTAACAAACCGCCGACTTGCGGTGTTGAAATTAATTGATTGTCAAAAATCAACAAGTTTACGTTCCCAAATTTCGCCCACATCACAAACCGTCGATCACCTTCATCACGACTTGACATAAAAGTGTCAATACCGCCATTGTTCAACGGCAACCAATTAAAAGTTACTGATGTTTGTGTTCCAACCGTGACAACGCTTGTGACCGTAATTGCATAACCCGCGCCCGTTGGATTTTGAGGTGAAAAAATTGTCGTAAACGGCGGAACTTGTGTCGCGATTGTCATTCCCAAACTTGACTGATCGTCTGGTTTGTTTTTGAAATATGTGTCATCGTCTGGAATATAAGATGAACCTATTCCGAAAGTTGCAGATGGTGAATCAACAACGAATGTGTGCGTTGACGGTGCATCGTATGCCAAACCGTTAACACCTTGAATCAAAGTTGCCGTCGGTGATTGTGAATTGTAACCTTGATCAAACCAACCAGTATCAGCTAAATCAGAATAAAGTGCTATGAAATTATTCATCGGTTCACCTTGAATTCTCTGAAATCGCATTTTTGCAATTAAGCGAAGACAATTTGCGTAATTGAATAATGTGTCTTTGTAAATTCCAGATTGAATGACTTGAACTTGCACGTCGTACCAAAGTGTATTTGATAAAGTTGGCAAACTTCCCGTCACAACTTGCGTGACATCTCGAATTTGTAATCTGATGTTAAATTGACCCGATTGATTGCCGACTTGAACCGCTGGTGTGTAACTTGTCGTTACCGTTGTCAAATCGAATTCAAATCGTGTCACTTCACCGTCAATGTGCGAAAATTCCGTTGGTGCTGATGTATTTTGAACGTGATTGATGTCAATCAATACTGATTCGCGCTTTTGACCGTATGTCACGTTTAAAGATTGAATTTGCATGTATTCGGAATTCGCAACGCTAATGTTGTACAAAATCGAAAGAACTTCAAGATCAGTTGCCGAAACAAAAGTGACTTGTGTGATCCATGTATTTAAAACGTTTCCGTTGACATCAAATTTTGTGAATCGAACATAATCACCAATCCGAAAACCTTCATCAAGAAGATTGACACCCGCAACCGTGACAATGTTGTCAATCATGTTGATAACAAATGCCGTTCCAGCACTGGCGGATGAAACGCGAATTCTTGATGAAATTCGAAAAACACATGAAATCGGATCACCAGCGTTGTTCTGATAATATCCGACCGAATTTCCAAAAATATCGGTAAACGTTTTATTGACGATTTGAACTGGCATAATTTTTTTGAATTTCGGTTATTTTTTCAATATCACCAGTTTTCATTGCTTCTTTTAATGAATTCATGTCACGAATCACATTTACCTTCAAATCTGATTGATCATCTGGTATTTTTTGAATCACAACTTTTTGAATTTCTTCAAACTTTTCAAACGATTTTGAAAGTTCATTTAGCATCATTGAAATTGAATTCTTCATTTTACTGGTTTATTTCAATTGTGACAACCTTTCCAGATGAATAATTGTTTCGTTCTCTGTATGTAATTTGTGCGAATGATTTTTCATCAATCCATTCAATTTTAAGAATTTCACAAAGTACACCGTCGATTTCTGCAAAATTGTTGTCTTGCAAAGATACAAAATCAACACTTGACATGCGCAATCGAACTTGTTCTTTGATAATCCAGTCGTTTTCTTGTATCTGGTTAATGTAGTGATAACGATTCCACAAACCATTTGCCGAAATTGGCGTCAAATACGTTGACGGTTGTCTTCCGTTTTCCGTCCAAAGAACTTTTGAAATTGAATAAAATTGTTGTGAAACCATCAAGACGTTTTTTCGATCGCCGATTTGCGCTTGAAAATTAGTTCCGCCACCGAACGCGCTTGTCACGGAATCAATTAAACCAGCCAATTGAAACGCGTAATTTTCAACCCAGTTCAATTTATTTTTTCGCGCACCAAGTGCAAAAGGAATGTTCACATCTTGAAGACCTTTGATTGTAATTAAATCAGAGTTCAAAAAAGATGTCGGTTCGGTTGAAAATTCTGCATTGTGTACGTCGTAAAGTTCACCGTCTAATGTGTGAATATCACTGAAATCGGTTTGATAATGAATATAGTATCTTTTCCAAACATCTTCGGTGTTGTATCTGTATTGATCAATTCTTTTGTCTTGAAGTGCAAGTGCGGTAATTAATTGATTTGACGCTTGATCCATCCACCAGTCACGACGTTCAAGTCGAACAACACCATTGTTCACTTTTACTTGCGCATTGAACATTGTTTCAAGTGCTTCAAGAAACAAACCGAATGTAGGTGTTGTGTCCGATGCCGAAGGAACGCCTTTCGTGAAAGCATTGTTCCAAAATGATGGTTCAAGATCAAAAATTGATTGTCGATCCTTCACCAATGGAACGGGTAAATGTGTCCACTGTGGTTCTGAATCAAAAATTGTCGATTCAAATTGATAACCGAGAAACGCACATGATTTGACACAAAGTTCTTTGAATTTGCACCCTAAATGATAACGAATCGGAGGAAAAATCAACATCACAATTTGTGATCCCAAATCAATCAACAAATACAAAGTTAACGCGAAATAAGCCGCACGTGCCAACGTTTTGATGACAAGAACAATCACGTCACCAGTGTCAACCGATGGCGGAACACCAGCGTTCAAAGTTGTCGCTTGTATCAATTCGGCAAATGAATCGACAAGTGCTTGACCCGCTTCAATCAATTCTTTTCCCATCACATAAAATGCAATGGAAAGTGTCAACGCCTGTTCCCACAAATTAGGTTGAACAACAACATAAGGAATATTTGTTAATTGATAAATCATTCCTTTTGACAACATCAATTCAAAAGACGTTCCTTGCGCATTTTCCCAGAATTGATCTTGACCCTTTCTTCGTTTCAATTGAACTTCACATTCATAATCACGAAACTTTGTGTTTGAATCGACCAAATCGACGTAATAATTCAAAACAATTCCGCCTTCCATCTCGATTCGATACGGAATCCCCTCGAACAAACCTTGTGACAAAACGTGTTGTTTAACTATGTCAAATGCTTCGCGCGGAAGAACTACATTTTCAACCGATAAGTTCAACACATTCGGATCACCAGTAAAATCAGAAGTGATTCCGATTTCGGTTCTGTTTCGCGGTGAAATTTCAATGTCATTCAAAAAGTGCTTCATTTCTTGATTTTATATCTGTTGAACATTGTTGTGTTCCCTTTCTTCGTTGATTTTACGATTTCCATCATTGACGAAGTAATTTCACCGAGTTCAATGTTTGTTTCTGGTTTGTTTCGAATTGTTTGATTCAATTCATCAATCTTGTTTGCAATTAACAACGTATCCATTGCCGACGCGATTTGCATTCCGTCACGCATGATTCGCCCGTTTTGGTATTCTTGCGCAATCGATGCGAGTTCTTCATTACTCATTGAACCGATTTTTTCATTCAATGATTTCGGAACAACACGTTCGTTCGGATGAAGAATTGCATGAAAACCACCACGACCATCAACACCACGACCATTCGAACCAGTGTCTTCAATTCCTTCTTCGAATGCTGGAAGTGATGAAACAAATTGTTGTAAAAGTGCAATGTCGCGAATTGTGTCCGCCAATGGTGTCGGCGATCCATCTTCAACCTTTTGTGAATAAGTTGTCAATGCCGTTTCCGCAAGTTTTATTCTTTGTTGACGTTGTTCTTCAAGCATTTTCTTTTTGTTCGCTTCATCAATGATTTTTTGATTTTCTGCAAGTGATTGTTTTGCGTTAATATTTCCCTGTTGCGCGAGTTCTTCCAGATAGGATTGATTTTTTTCCGCTTGACTTATTTCTTTTTCAAGTTGTTTTATTTTTTCATCTGATCGTTTGATAAAATAGTCGGACGTTGATTTGATCAACGCTTGAAGTGCTTCTTGTTTGCGTTTTTCACTTGCAATTTCTTCTTCATTTGTTTTGTCGGTAATTGCTTTTTTCTTGTCCGCGTTTGTTTTCCATGATTCAAGAATCTTTTCGTTCTCTTCTTTTACCGCTTGTGTTTTGTCTTCTTCAAGTTTTACAACATCATCTTTCAATTTTTCATCAACCAGAAGTTGTTCTTTCGCTAAATCAGAATAACGTTGTGCGTTTTCTGTTCGAAGTTCTTCAATTCGTTTTTGATAATTCTTTTCAATTTCCGCTTTTGCAGTTGCTTGTTGTTTTGTTGGTGTAACACCTTCTTTGATGTCCAAATCTGCAATCAATGCATTTCGATCTTCAAGAAGTTGATTTCTTTGTTCTTCAATGTCAACTTCATTCTTTCTTGCAAGTGCATCTTTTTCGAATTGTGCGCGTTGTTCCAGATTTCGTTTTTCAAGTCGAAAACGTTCATCAATTAACTGGTTCAACTCTGAATCCGCTTCAATTAATGCATCAAGATTTTCTTTGTCGACTTCTGATTGATCTTCACCTTCCGCCGCGACACGAAGTTGAATGTCAAAAACATCTGTATCTTTTACGTCTTGTTGTGCTTGTTCAACAACTTGATTGATTTGATCCGTTAACGCTTTGACTTGTCTATCTTGATCAATTTGAAGAAGTTCTTGAGTTAATTCAATGTTTCGTTCAAGATAGTCGTTGACTTCTTTCAATTGTGTTTTGTATTCTTTTGTTTTTTCAGTTGTTTTATCAACGGTTGTTCCCAAATTACCAGTCACTTCGGTGTTCGCCAATGTTGCCTGTGTTGTTTTTTTCATTTGCGTTGTCAACTTGTTTTCATATCCAAGTTCTTGTTTTCTTAATTTTTCAAGTGCTTGTTTTTTCGCTAAATCTTGAGAACTTAAATTATCTTCAATTAAAAAACGCCTTTTTTCAGCCATCGACATCTTTGCAAATGTTGCATTCATTTTGTCTGAATAACCTTGTGAATAACTCGCTAAACGCTTTAATTGATTGTTGACTTGTTTATCGGTCATTTGTGCAACTTCTTTTCTTCTTTTTCCCAATGTTGCGTTATATTCATCCTCTGCTTCCGTTACCGTTCGAACTATTTCCGCGTATTGTTCCTGTCGCGCTTGTAAAAGAATAGTGTTGCGCATGTTTGCAATGATTTGTCTTTGTGCCAAATCAAGTTGTTTGTTTGCAAGTGTTTCATCCTTGATATTCTTCAAGTGCGTTCCATATTTTTCGTTTAATTGTTCAAGTAATGCACCCCGTTCTTGTGATCCAGCATTGTGTGATTTTATTTGTCCGACAAGAATTTTCAAGTTCATTTCTTCAACCGCAATTTGTTTTGATGCCTCCTTCGAAATGCTTCCAAGCTTTTCATTCAATGCGTTGACCCTTTCAAACGGTGCGTTCATTGTGTCTAACATTGATTTGATTTTCATCAATCCGACAACAATTGCAGTGACAAAGATTCCGATTGCGTTTGTTTTCAATGCCGTTCCCATTCTCGCAAAACCAGTTTGAATTGAACCAAAAAGACCCGCCGAACTTGTTGCAAGTAAACGATTCGCGGCAACTTGCGCCAATGTTGCAATTTTCCACAAACCAAAGTATTTGACACCAGTCACGATGACATCAAGAATCAAGTGCAAATTGTTTGCAAGAAAGTCGATCATTTTTGTCAATTCCTTTGATGCACCAGATGATTCGTTCGCGTCCAAAATATACGCTTCGAATGAAGAAGACAATCGATCAAACGCACCTTTCAAGTTGTTTGTCATCGTGTCGTACATTTGATTCACCGCACCATCTGCATTCAACAACGCTTTTGACATTTCGTCAACCGTTCCCATATTATTTCCAATGACCGCAAGTGCAGTTTGTGCAGTTCGACCAACTTCATCAAAGGCATCTGTTAACGTGACACCGTTCTTTGTAACTTCTGCAAGTGCTTCTTTTGCTGGTTTACCCGTCAACGCCATGTCGGTAAATATCCTTCGCAATGAAGTTCCCGCTTGTGATCCTTTAATCCCCGCATTCGATAATTGACCAAGAAGTGCGGTAGTTTCTTCCAAAGTGAAACCCGCTTGTTGTGCAACTGGCGCGACATATTTCATCGACTCTGCAAATGATTCGAGATCAAGTGCGGAAATTGAAAAACCTTTTGCCATGACATTAACAACACGATTCATTTGATCCGCTTGAAGACCAAAACCGCGAAGTGTTGCACCCGCGATTTCAGATGATCTTGCAAGATCTGATCTTGTTGCACCCGCTAATTTTAACACCGCTTCGGATGAATTTAAAATTTCTGGTGTTGTGAAACCGAGTTTTGCAAGTTCAACTTGAAGTTCACCAACTTGACCCGCAGTGAATGCCGTTCCGCGACCAAGTTCACGTTGTACTTTTTGCAATTGACCAGTTTTGTCAACGGTTGTTCCTAAAACGGCTGCAAGTTCAGAGTTTGCAAGTTCAAAACTCATAACGGATGCAGTGACATTCTGCACAACTGGCGCAATACCAAACGCAACACCAAACGCGCCGAACGCATTCGAAAGTTTATTCATTGCGCTTTCATAGTTACCAACATTCCGAAAGTTATCACCGACCGTTTTATCAAGATTTTTTAATTGTTGATCCGCTTTTTGTGCTTGTGTTGTAACTTGTTGGTATTGTGTTTGAAGTTTTCTGTATTCCGCCGTATTTCTGCGACCGCTTTGTTCAAGTTTCAACATTTCCGCACCAAGATCTTTTGACTGGTTCTTCAAGTCACGTGTTGACTTTGCGAGTTGCAAATATGCTGATGTTTGTTGTCGTGATAACCGTTCTGATCGTGCTTGTTGTTTTTGTTTTCGTTCTTCTTCACGTTCAAGATCGCGAGTTAATTTTATTTGTTCCCTGTCTTTTTGTATTTTTTCCGTTTCTGCTTTTACAGCATCCCTTTCCGCTTTTGTTGTTTCTTGAATTTTTGTTTTTAACGTACTTTCAAGACGCGTCAATTCTTGTGTTGACTTGATCTTTTGTTGAATTGCTTTTTGTCGCAACATATCAATTTTAATCGCTTCTTGAACAAGTTTGTTTGATTTTTCTTGCGCTTTTGACAATTCATTTATTGATTTTGCGGAATCCAGTTTGTTAATACTTAAAAGTTTTTGCAAACTTTGCGCAATATCTTTCGATTCACTTTTCATTTTTTCAAGTGTTTGAATCGTTTTGTTTGCTGATTCCCTTAATTGACGAAAGATGTCAATTTCTTTGAACAAGTCTTCAATTCCAATTTTTTTCATTTTGCGTTTGTTTTTTGTGCAGTGCGTTCGTATTCATGAAGTAAATTAAAATATTCGCGCGTTGTAATGCTTTTTGAATTGATCCATTGTCCAATCCATTTTGATAAATGTATCAATGTTTTTTCAATTGACATTCCTTGATTCGCATTTGCGATCATTGACTTTAAACGTTCAACTTGAAGTTCAATTTGCGTCAACTTGAAACGATCACGCGTCAAGACAAAATCAAGTTCTAACAATGCGCGTTTTTGAATTGCCTTCAACATCATTTCATATTTTTTGTTTAATCCAAATTCGTTCAAATATGAATCAAAAATGCGTTCCCAGACTTCGCGATCTAATTTTGCGTTTCCTTGATTCAAATCTTTTCGAACAAACCGAACATCATTGTTGTTGCATTTGATCCAGTTGTCAAGCGGTAGGTCATCAATGCTTTCAAAGTAATCGTTGAAGTTCAATTCTGAATCTTCTTGCGATTTCGATTGCAAGTCTTTGTTTGTTCTCAATAGTAAGTCCGATAATACCGTCACCATATTTTTGAAAAAGATTTTCAGTTTCACCATTTTCGTTCTGTTTGTCCGCGTCCGCTTCAATTACGATTGAATCATTGAGAACAACAATTTTCATTGATTCGTAAAATTCACCCGTGTCAAATAATGTGTAATGTGTTCCCGCAATTTTCTCTGGATTGATTAATTCTGTAATGTAACTATAATAACCGATGACTTCATTGTCTTCATCGACACCGCGTTCACGCAATTGATCTTCTTGAATCCAGCGCAAAACTAACTTTTTTAAAGTCACGTCACGAAAAACCAATTGCCACAAATACGCGGTTTTCAACGTTCGTGCGCGGTTCAAAAGTCTTCCGAGTTCCGTTTGCATCAAATCCATGACACAAAGTTAACGAAAAAAGGGATGCATCTTTGCACCCCTCTTTTTGTGTTTAGTTGCGATAATTAATCAAGTGATTCATCATTCACAAGATCTTCATTCGGTTGTTCTTCAATTTCTTGAACTGGTTCGATTATTTGTTCGACAACTTGTTCAACGACTTCACTATGAAATCGGTTCAACCATTTATCGAATTCAAGTTCGAACGCGCGAACGGCATGTTCAGCCGATGAATTAATCATCTTTTTGATTTCCGCTTTGCGTTGTGATCCAGAAAGTAATTTCAACCGTGACACATTGAAAGAACCAAAACCGAACTTCACTTCATGCGCGTTTGAAAACATCTTGACAATCTTTCGAACGTCGTTGATTTCATGCGCGAAGTGTTGAATTGCTTCATTGACTGAATTGAATGATCGCATTCCTTCTTCATTGAATGCAATTTCTTTTATCGTTCGTTTCTTTTTCATGTTGTCAAAAATTAAGATGCGGTAAATGTGTACACACCAGTGAACCCGTCTTTTATGATCAAAATTTCATAAGTTTCACCAGATACCCAAACAAATGAAAGTGTATAGTTTCCTTCCAACGGTAAATTTTCGTTAACGTTTCCGATTGTTTCAATTGTAGAGGTTGACAAGTTAGTCAACTGGAAGTCACCGATCACAAGACCTTTCACTTTCAACGGATTCAATGCAGTTCCATAGTCAAGAAGTGCATCAAAAGTGATTGCAATGTTTGGAATTTCAACATCATTCACAAAATTAACATCAACAAGACCTTGAAGATCATTGAAGTTGATTCCCGCTTCGGTTGGTGTGATCATGTACATTGTCGATTCATCGAATAAACGATCAAAGTCAAATGCAACCATGATTTTAGAGGTTGTTGTATCAGTTGCAAACATGTACTTCGGATCAAACGAAGGATTGTCAACTGGAATCGGATATAAGAAACCGTTCACTTTTGATCCGACAAGATTTCCGTTCACGTCAACGATATACACACCGAAATCAACACATCGGTTGTTTTGAAGTTTCCCCAACAAAGTAGGTGAAGAATCTTCCGACCAAAGTTCACCCGCAAATGATCGTTTTCCTTGACGAATGAAAACCATTCGACCCGAATTCGCTTCTTCGAAAGTTGTGTCCGCTTTTGCAAGTTCAACGTTTTCGAAGTTCGGCAATGGAAACCAGCGTTTCGATGAATCAACTTCGTTAATTAAATCGTTCCATGTTGGAATCGGTGCAGATAAATCAATCCCGTTCAACGTTCCATCCGTCGCTTTTAATGGAACAAGAATCAATTTTGATGTGACCGATTGAATCGGAACACAATTCGGACGTCCAGTGTTGGAAAGTCCAGCGTCGCAATTACATCCTAAAGACATTTTTTTTCAGTTTTAAATTAACATTCATTTTTTACGCACGTCAACACGTGCAATTTTCTTTGTATTTGACCAGCGTGACACGTAGTTCAACGCCAGACAAGTTTGCATCAAGAATATTTTCGAAATAACCTTGTTCGCGTTCAGTTCCGAACCGAGTAAAAGTCAATATTTCAAAATCATCAATTCGTTTGAAGTTCCGATTTTTACGAACCGTTGAAATAAATTCTTCCAAAAGTTCGGTCATCGGACGAACAACTTCTTGTCGGTGATCTTTTGTGTAAAATTGCCGAACGTTTGTTTCATCAAGAAAAAATATTCGAACATCACTTTCAAAATCAATTGCCGAATCACGACCAAATTCACGAAACCGAATGAAATCAAGATACCAGACAATCGGCGTTTTTTGCGTCAAGTCGTTTCCTTCTTTCGTCCATTCCATATTTGCGGACATTTTCGTTCCCGTCATGAAATAAGGTTCTTCCAGATAAATCGTTCCTTCCAATGGCAACACATCTGGCGGTGCTGGTTCATATTTGATCCACGAATCGACTTCAAAGTCGGTGATTGTATATTCATTACCTACGGAATCAAAAACTTTCTTTCCTTTTCGAATCCATTTGGTTTTACAAACATCTGTTCGCAGTTCAACACTATTCCAAACACCCGTTATTGTGTTATCCATGTCTTGAACGATTTCTTCAATAATATCGGACAAATCTTTTTTCATAACCAATACGCAAAAATTTTGTCAACACCATTGTAAGCACCGAAAGAACCTTTTCCAATATATGAAATGGAAACATTTGAGTCGTTGTTTCCGCCGTTCACGATAAACGTGTCACCGATTGAATAATTTGTTCCGCCTTCAAATATTGTGATTTCAGTCACTTCACCGTTCGTCACCGCGTCGATTGTGAATGTCGCGTCATTGTTTCCGCTTTGAATTATTATCGGATCACCGATTGTGTAATTCAAACCAGATTCTTTGATAATAATTGACGCGACACCGCCAGAACCGTCTTCAATTACGTCAACGGTCAAACCTGTTCCCGTTCCGCCAGTTGTCGCAACATCAATCGAATCAATGTAACCAGTTCCCGCCGCCGTTAACGTTGTTGCGCTACAACCGCCGATATTGTTTGCAACAAAATTAATTGTGCATCCAGAACCGACAATTGTGTTGATCACTTCATCAATTGTTATTGTTGCGTCTTGATTTCCCGCGTCAATTGTAACGATGTCACCTTGCGCATAACCAGAACCGCCGTTCACAATTGTGAAGGAAAGAACACCGCCAGAACCATCGTCAACAATGTCAAGAATCAAACCGACACCGTTTCCGCCGATTGTAGTGACACCAGTTGTTGTTGTGTAACCAGTTCCGATTGAATTCAAACTTGCAACGTCAACTAAACCGATTTGATTCAATTGAACGTTTGAGTTGCTTAAATACAAAG
>Ga0315901_10001741_pt1 | contig 31186 bp, 30 predicted proteins | sample LakEriMetagenome_10_FD_203761 | JGI IMG/M metagenome (GOLD analysis project Ga0315901, IMG submission 203761) | Freshwater fungal communities from buoy surface, Lake Erie, Ohio, United States - Buoy 2 MA116 | ecosystem: Environmental > Aquatic > Freshwater > Lake | place: USA: Lake Erie, Ohio...
CTACAAGCGGCACGAATACTTGTTGATTTTGCCAGAGCGTAAGTTCTGGAAGCTATCGCTTGCGCTTGCAGAGCAGCCAATGGCCAAGATGAAGGAACTTCGCCAATTCCCCATAAATATTCATCTTGTAACCTGACAGAATTAATTATTGATAAACGGTATCCCAATAATTTATCTTTTATTACCCTAAATTGGATCTGACCGTGGCGATACCTATTCACCTTTGAATTTGCCGTTACAGAAATCACTGTTGGTGCACCTTCCATATGGCGAGTACCACTCCAACGGAGAGTAAAAGATGTTCCATTGGCGATTGGTGTCGTGTTAGACCCTCGTGTGGTTGAGAGATTTAACTGACTGCCTGAAAGTTCCACATTAAGCGTGGTCTTGCTCGGAATATCTAAGAGCACTGCTGCAGTTTTGGACTCGGATAGCGTTCCGGCAAATAGATGTAACTTTGCTCCGTTGGAATCACTTCTTACCTTTGTTGATGTTAGTAAGTGGCCAATATTTACGCGCAGAATCTTCGTATCTGTTGCCGTTTCGACCTTGGTACCGCTGTAGTAATAATTCAAAATAGCAGTTGCTGATTCGCCGGCTAGTGCTTTGGCACGCGCACCAATTTGGCTCATTCCGACGCCATGTCCATATCCACTGCCTGTAAATGAAAAATTCGGAAGGTTCGAAGCGGAGCTATTTGTCATTGGCAAGAGCGTCAGGCACAGAACTACCGTAATTGCCACTGATAACCGCTTGTAAATAGCCATCTGTTATCGCAATGATTTGGTTGAGGTAATAAAGCCCGCACCCCAAGCAAAGTGCATAGTGGGAATAATAGCGAGAAGCGAAAAGAATTCGCGGATCGATTTCGCAATCAAAATCGATGAGATAAGCATAAAGATTCCGTAAACAGCTGCGGGCAGGAAGAAGATTGAGTGAAGGAGTAAACCAAGAATTAGAGAAGTAACCGTTCCAATTAGCGTCAATGGCGGCGCTAGATAACGTAAGTTGACAGTTCCGGGATGGCTTCTGGAAACCACTCTGCGCCAACGACCATATTGGAAATACTGTTTTGCCAGTTTGCTTAAGTTAGGTCGCGGTCGATAGGTAACTTGCAGTCTTGGATCAAAGTAAATCTTGCCACCACTTTTGCGAAGCCGGTGATTTAACTCCCAATCTTGCGCCCGGGTATATCTCTCATCAAATCCACCAACAGCGTTTATTGCTTCTCGGCGAAACGCTCCTAGGTAAACGGTATCTACTTCCCCTGCTTTGCCTCCAGTGTGAAAACGTGAAGAACCTACGCCTAATGGGCTACGCATTGCACGAGATACTGCGATTTCAAATTTTGTAACACCTTCTGCCGCCATTACTCCACCAACGTTAACTGCGCCAGATTCGCGTAAAACTGAAACTGCAATTGAAAGATAGTCATTTGGGATTTTGGCGTGGCCATCTACTCGAACAATCACAGGATTTTCAGATGCTGCGATGGCCAAGTTTAGACCCGCTGCAGTTTTTCCAGATGGATTCATTACTAGTTTAATCCGGCTATCACGCGCAGCTAATTCTTCTGCAATTGCGTTGGTCTGATCACGTGATGGGCCAAGGGCAAGAATAATCTCGAAAGAACCTTCATAATTCTGAGAAAGGATCGCTGTCACAGATTCAGCTAAATGTGGCTCTTCATTTAGGACTGGAAGGATGACGCTAATTGCCGGTGAGACAGATAACTCGCCCAATGATGTCGTCATAACCCCTCCACGCTATCGCCCATGTAGAGTTCGCATGTGAAATCGACGCGCGCGATACGGATTATTACATCACTCTCTGTCGGTGTTGTCGTTCTCGCATCTGTGTCATGGCTTGGACTTGGTCATATCAGTGGAAAAATTGCTCGAATTAGTGTTTTTTCTGGACTGGAAGATCGGCCTGAGAAAACCTCAAAGGCGCTTAACTATCTGATAGTTGGATCAGACACACGTGAAGGTTTAAGTAAAGAAGAACTGAAGGCGTTACGGGTTGGAAGCACTGCTACTGCAGCGGGTGGACGATCTGACACCATGTTGCTGGTTCATATCAGTAAAGATAGAGATAAAGCATTTTTAGTTTCATTTCCACGCGACTCACTAGTTACTATCCCTGCTCATACAAGTTCCAATGGTGAAAGTCAGATACCGGCGCGACAAAATAAGTTAAATGCCGCATTTTCCTTTGGTGGCGCGCCTTTACTTATTGAAACCATAGAAGCCGAAACCAATCTAAAAATTGATCATTACATTGAAGTTAGTTTTGCCGGATTTGCTGGAATTGTTAATGCGCTGGGCGGCGTAGAAGTCTGTACAAAAGTAGACATTGATGACCCAAAAAGCCATCTTGTTCTAAGCGCCGGAACACATACACTTAATGGAATTGAAGCGCTGAAATATGTGCGCACTCGTGATTTTGATGGTCGCGGAGATATTGGCCGCATGCAAAGACAGCAAGAGTTTATGAGTTCTATATTAAATAAAGCAACGAGTACTGGCGTCCTCTTGAATCCAATAAAGATAGTTAACTTTATGAATGCTGCAATTTCGACAATTAAAATGGATGAGAACTTAAGCAAAGAAGATTTGTTAAATCTAGCTAAACAAATGCGCGGGCTCTCATCTGGAAATGTTCGAACGCTAACGGTTCCCCTTTCTAACCCCAATGGCCGAGTTGATGGCGTCGGTTCAGTTGTTATTTGGGATGAAACGCTAAGTGCGGATTTATGGACTCGCATTCGCAATGATGCCTCGCTGGTTGATGAAGTAAAGCCTTCGCCATCTGCCAGCACTACTGCCTCTGCTAAGCCTGTAATTGTTGATAAATTCAAGACTCGCACCGCGGCAGAAAATCCGTGCGGCGAAATCAAATAGAACTTGCCTTAGACTCTAAGACTATGAAGCTCTCAGTAATTGGTTGCGGTTACTTAGGTTCAACCCACGCGGCTTGCATGTCATCGCTTGGGTTTGAAGTAGTCGGAATTGATACTGATCAGAGCAAAGTTGATCTACTTTCCAATGGGGAGCTTCCCTTTTACGAGCCAGGTTTAGATAAGTTATTGGCCGCGGAGATTAAAACCGGGCGGTTGACATTTACTACCGATTTTTCAGCCTCCGCTGATGCCGATATTCACTTTATCTGCGTGGGCACTCCGCAAAGTAAGGATGGTTTGGCTGCTGACTTAACATTTGTAAAATCGGCAATCGCTGCAATTGCGCCACATCTAAAGGATGGTGCGCTGGTTGTAGGTAAATCAACCGTTCCCGTAGGTACCGCTCAAGCGCTGCGTGAAATTCTGGCAATATCTGCACCGCAAGCGGATTTGGCTTGGAATCCCGAATTCTTGCGAGAGGGTTTCGCTGTTGAAGATACTTTAACTCCAAATCGTTTGGTAGTAGGCGTTGTTAATGATCGCGCCGAAGATATCTTGAAAGAAGTTTATAAACCGATTATTGATCTCGGCACACCTTGGATACGAGCAGATCTGCCGACTGCAGAACTTGTTAAAGTCGCTGCAAACTCTTTTCTCGCGACCAAAATTTCTTTTATCAATGCGATGGCTGAAGTTTGCGAGGCTGCAGGTGGTGATGTAACAGTATTAGCAAAAGCTATTGGTTACGATCCGCGCATTGGTAGTCGATTCCTACAGGCGGGTATTGGTTTTGGTGGTGGCTGCCTACCGAAAGATATTCGAGCATTTATGGCCCGTGCCGAAGAACTTGGCGCTGATCAAGCCCTGGAATTCCTACGTGAAATCGATGCGATTAATTTGAGAGCACGCCAGCGCGTAATCGATGTAGTTCGCGCCGATCTTTCAGAAGATTTAACGCAATATAAAATTGCAATACTCGGCGCTACCTTTAAACCAGATAGCGATGATGTGCGCGACTCCCCTGCACTGGATATTGCTGCCCAGCTTCAGGCCGCTGGCGCAACAATTGTGGTTCACGATCCAAAAGGAATTGAACCGGCACGTAAACGATTCCCTCACTTGGATTATGCCGAGAGAGTTACAGATTGCGTAAAGGGTGCTGATGCCATTCTCCATTTAACTGAATGGAAGGAATACCGCGAGCTTGATCCTTCGGTGATTGGTCAGTTAGTTAAATCTAAATTCTTAATAGATGGTCGCAATGCACTTGATCGAGAGAAGTGGCGTGCCGCTGGTTGGCGCGTACACGCGCTTGGCCGTACTGATTAGCGAATTAAAATCCAGTTTTTTGGTTACGACGGGCGCTCAAATTAGCGCCCTTTTCCTTTGCTTCAGCATTAATTGCAACTAGCGCATCGCCAACTTTCGCTGAAATCGCACCATCTGACACTCCAAGAATCCGTGCCGCCAAGATCCCAGCATTTTTAGCGTTACCGACTCCGACAGTTGCGACAGGAATTCCTGCTGGCATTTGAACAATTGAGAGAAGTGAATCCATCCCATCAAGATTTTTCAGTGCAACTGGAACTCCGATTACTGGCAAGGTGGTGAGAGAAGCAACCATTCCGGGCAGATGTGCAGCGCCGCCAGCCCCGGCAATTATTACCTTAAACCCTTTTGCTTTTGCTTCTTGTGAAAATGCAACCATCTCAAGTGGCATGCGGTGAGCCGATAAGACTTCGGCAGTGTAAGTAATTCCAAATGAGTCGAGAACTTTTGCGGCTTCTTCCATTACTGGCCAATCAGAATCTGATCCCATGATGATTGCTACATCACTCATCAATCTCTCCGCTCATATAGTCGCGTGCATGTTCGGCTATCTCAGTCAATTCTAGAAGGTTTTTACCAATAACGGTGACATGGCCAATCTTGCGCCCTTTCCGCACTTCTTTCTTATATTGATGAAACTTTAACTCGGGATTGCGGGCCATCAGGTGCAGATATGGCCGATACATATCTGATTTTTCTCCGCCCAAAATATTTCCCATAACTGCAAAAGGCGCAGTCATAGAAGGATCTCCAAGAGGTAGATCTAAAATAGCGCGCAGATGTTGCTCGAATTGGCTGGTTCGGGAACCTTCAATGGTCCAATGTCCAGAATTATGTGGGCGCATCGCTAACTCGTTTATATAAAGTTGATCACCCTTAACAAACATTTCAACGGCCATGACTCCAACTAGAGAGATTTCTTCTGCAATTGAAAGCGCTAAGTGCTGCGCCTGTTCTGCAACTGAAGATGAAATAACCTGCGCAGGAGTGATAGTTAAGGTACAGATTCCATCTGACTGAACCGTCTGGGTTGGTGCCCAGGAAGTTGCCTGACCGTGTTCGGATCGGGCGACCATCACTGCAATCTCACTATCAAATGCAATTAACTCTTCAATTAAAAGCCGAGGATGCTCAATTAGCAATTCTCTCAATTCAGCTAAATTATCTATCTTCCAGACGCCACGTCCGTCATATCCACCAGAAATTCGCTTGGCAATTAAAGGAAATTCAAAGGATTCGCCTTCATTCGAGATGACACGCCATTTAGGCGCTTGGTATCCAGATAACTTATCGCGCATAAGCGCTTTATCTTGCGAATACTGAAAAGATTGTGAGGTGGGCAATACCTTTACGCCTGCAACTTCTAACCCTTTAATCACGGACAGCGGCACTAGTTCATGTTCAAAAGTTACGAGATCACACTTCTTGGCAAATTCCAACAACTGTGAAAGATCGCGGTAATCACCAACTACATGTGGTGCAATCTGTGCCGCGCTATCTTGCTCATCTTGTGCAAATAGCAAAAGATTGATGCCCAGCGCTGTAGCCGGAGCGACAGTCATCCGCGCTAATTGCCCAGCGCCGATTATTCCGACGGTAGGAAAGCGCTTGTTCACCTCGCTATCGTAGATGAACTACATCTCCCACGTTAACTTCAAAGCCATCATCGAGCATTAGAGCGCCAATTTTATTTATAGTCAGCGCCTTTCCGGTGCGATTTTCCCGTCCGCCCACCTCGACCTGCACTTGGCGCCCAAGAGTTGCACAGACTGCGCTGTAGTTATCAATGAAATCTGCACCGTTGTCCCAGGCTTCAAAATTAACTTCGAAGCGATTTAAAAACTCTCCAAGTATCAAATTGCGATCCAACTTATTGGAACCTGTAATTGCTAATGAAGTTGCGGTATCCACTGGTAGTTCTTCAGCGGTCATTTCCACATTAATTCCAATCCCGATAATTACTCCATCGGCTGTGGCTTGTGCCAATAAGCCGGCGACTTTCTTCTCTTCAATTAAAATATCATTTGGCCACTTGAGCATCACTTGTGATGGATTATCTTGTGAGATAACTTCCTGCATACTCAGCGCTGCAAGATGTGTGATGAATCCCCAATCACTGCGCGCTCGTTTCGGTTGTATAAAAAAGGAAAACAAGAGCGCGCTACCTGGTGCTGCTTCAAAAGTGCGATCTAACCTGCCGCGTCCTGCCGTTTGGAAATTTGTAGCAATAACGTCGCCGGTTTTTGCTGAATTTGATTTCACCAACTCTGCGAGATCTACTTGAGTAGATGTAGTGAGATCAGCCACGCTTACTCGCCAGTATTGCGAAGTCAGAGATGCGATCGCCGCACTATCTAGTGGCGCTCTTGGCGCTGATGTACCCACGCCTAGTACCGTAGAGCCATGAACCCAGATCTGCATACAACTTCAGGAAAAATTGAAGATCTCCGTCTTCGTGTTGAAGAGGCAATCCACGGTGGTTCCGCCCGCGCGGTTGAAAAGCAACATGCCAAAGGTAAGTTAACGGCACGCGAACGAATCGACCTTTTGGTAGATGCCGACTCATTTACTGAAATTGATGAATTCGCTCGCCATCGTTCGACACAGTTCGGGATGGAGAAGAGTCGTCCCTACGGTGATGGTGTAGTAATTGGTACCGCCACCGTCGATGGACGTCCGATTGCGCTCTACTCACAAGATTTCACAGTTATGGGTGGAAGTCTCGGAGAAGTTCACGCGGAAAAAATTGTAAAGATCGCCGAATTTGCGCTCAAGAGCGGAATTCCATTAATTGGAATAAATGATTCGGGTGGAGCTCGTATTCAAGAGGGCGTTGCATCGTTAAATGGCTACGGCAAAATTTTCCGACTTAACACTCGCTCATCAGGTGTAATTCCACAGATATCTCTAATTCTCGGCCCGTGCGCAGGCGGTTCAGCTTATTCACCTGCGCTTACCGATTTTACGGTGATGGTTAATGAAACGTCACACATGTTTATTACTGGACCAGATGTCATCAAGACAGTAACTGGCGAAGATGTTGGAATGGAAGAATTAGGTGGAGCACTTACTCACAATACTAGATCTGGAAATGCGCATTATTTAGCAGATAGCGAAGCAGATGCTATTGATTACGTAAAGGCGTTACTTTCTTACCTTCCCTCAAATAATATGGATGGATCACCACATCTTCCACCAACTCAAAATTTGGATGAGAGCGCTGCAGACACCGCGCTTAATGAATTAATCCCAGATAGTCCTAACCAGCCTTATGACATGAAGACTTTGATTACTACCCTCGTTGACGAGGGAGAATTTCTAGAAGTACACGCCTTGTATGCACCAAATATTATTGTTGGTTTCGCACGCATTGAAGGCGAATCAATCGGAATCATTGCAAATCAGCCCTCCCAATTAGCCGGTACTTTAGATATCAACTCCAGCGAGAAAGCCGCTCGCTTTCTGCGTTTCTGCGACGCATTCAATATTCCAATTCTGACTTTGGTGGATGTACCTGGATTCTTGCCGGGTACAGAACAGGAATGGAACGGCATAATCCGCCGTGGCGCAAAATTACTTTACGCATACGCCGAAGCATCTGTGCCACTGGTTACCTTGATAACACGCAAAGCTTATGGTGGCGCATTTATCGTCATGGGATCAAAATATTTGGGAAGTGATATTAACTTTGCCTGGCCAAGTGCTGAAATTGCAGTAATGGGAGCACAAGGTGCAGTAAATATTCTTTACCGTAAGGAAATAGCCGAAGCAAAGAACCCCGATCAAGCGCGCGCAGAGTTAGTTGCCGAATACACCGAGACTTTATCTAATCCTTACGCAGCGGCAGAACGTGGCACGATCGACAGCGTTATTGAGCCACACCAATCCCGTGCCTACATCACCAAAGCATTTCGCACCTTAAAGACCAAGCGCGACACATTGCCTGCGCGTAAGCACGGAAACATTCCACTGTAATGAAATTTACTGTTACATCTGGAAATCCAAGCGAAGAAGAACTTTTGGCAATCAAGGCTGCGCTAAATAGCCACGAGATGCAGGACCTCACTCCAGTAATTAAACGTAGCGTCTTTGGTTTACCTCAGCTACGCCAACCTCTGCCCCATCAAATTACATTTGGCGCACGGAGAAAAACTAAATAATGCCGCGAATTGTTCTAGCTTCACAATCAGCTTCACGCCTTCGTTTGCTCGAGGGCGCTGGTTTATCTCCCTTGGTAAAAGTCAGCCACGTGGATGAAGAGACTGATTTTTTCAACGCAATGGCTCCTGCCGATATGGTCATTGCTTTGGCGGTTACTAAAGCGCATACAGTGCGTGAGCAGATCGATTTTCCAGCAATCATTATTGGCTGTGACTCAACATTCGATGTCGATGGCGTCTCTTTTGGTAAGCCAGGTTCGCCAGAAATTGCAAGAGAACGTGCGCTAGCCATAAGTGGTAGAAGTGGGTTACTGCACACAGGCCATTGCGTGATTGATACCGAGCAAGGTCGAGAGATTGTCGATCGCGTCACCACTAAAGTGACATTTTCAAAGATGAGCAGTGATGAAATTGATGATTACATTGCATCCGAAGAGCCGCTTCACGTTGCCGGCGGCTTTACTCTAGATGGATTTGGTTCACCTTTCATTCCAGTCATTGAAGGCGATTACACCAATGTTGTTGGTATCTCGATGCCCTTTTTAAGATCTGCAATGTCTCAACTTGGCTATTCTTGGCCTCAGGTTAAGGAGATGCGATGAAACGTGTATTAATCGCTAATCGAGGTGAGATCGCTGTTCGAGTTATCCGCGCCTGTCGCGATCACGGAATTGAAAGCGTCGCTGTTTACTCTGAGGAAGATCGAGATGCGATTCATACGACGAGCGCAGACTTTGCATTTTCGTTAAATGGCACAACTGCAACGCAAACATATTTAGATATTTCAAAGATTATTGCTGCAGCAAAAGCCTCTGGTGCAGATGCGATTCATCCAGGTTATGGATTCCTATCTGAACGCGCAGACTTTGCGCAGGCGGTGATCGATGCTGGATTAATCTGGATCGGGCCGCCTCCCGCTGCGATTAGCGCACTCGGCGATAAAGTCTCTGCGCGCAGAATTGCCGCCAAAGCCGGCGCACCGCTCGTTGCGGGTACTAAGGATCCAGTTGCCGGACATGAAGAAGTCACTGCCTTTGCAAAAGAACATGGATTACCGGTTGCCATCAAGGCAGCGTTTGGTGGCGGTGGACGTGGCTTAAAGGTTGCCCACACAATGGAGGAAATTCCTGAATTATTTGCATCCGCAGTTCGTGAAGCGATCGCTGGATTTGGTCGAGGCGAATGTTTTGTTGAGCGCTATCTTGATAAACCGCGTCACGTAGAAACTCAAGTTCTGGTTGATAAGCACGGTCATGCCGTAGTCGTAAGCACGCGCGACTGCTCTCTGCAACGTCGTCATCAGAAGTTGGTCGAAGAGGCGCCGGCACCGTATTTAACTGATGCGCAAAATGAGGAGCTTTATCGCTCAAGTAAAGCGATTATGAAAGAAGCGGGTTATGTTGGAGCAGGAACCTGCGAATTTTTGATTGGCAATGATGGAACTATCTCTTTTCTAGAAGTAAACACTCGTTTGCAAGTAGAACATCCAGTTAGCGAAGAAATCACAGGCATTGATTTAGTCCGCGAACAGTTCCGAATTGCTATGGGCGAAAGTCTGGGTTTTGATGATCCAATAATTCGTGGCCATTCACTTGAATTCCGAATTAACGGGGAAGATCCCGGACGTTCATTCTTGCCAGCACCTGGACGGATTTCTAAATGGAATTTGCCAACTGGTCCTGGCGTGCGTGTAGATGCAGGCTTTAAGAACGGTGACACCATTGGTGGAAACTTTGACTCGCTGCTAGCTAAATTAATTGTTACAGGGGCCACCAGAAAAGAGGCGATTGAACGCGCACGGCGAGCGCTAGCTGAATTTGAAGTTGATGGGCTAGCAACTGCAATTCCATTCCATCGCGCCATATTGCAAGATCCTTCATTTACTGAAGCGTTTCGGGTTTACACGAGTTACATTGAAAATGAGTTCAAAAACGAGATCCCGGCATTTGCGCCAACGATTGCTCCCTTGACTACCCGTGTCGCTGCAGAGCATCTCGTGGCGGAAGTTAATGGCAAACGCTTCGATGTAAAACTCCATACACCTGAGCCTGTAGTAAAACGCCACCGTGCCAAGGAATCTAAATTTGGTGGGGCTGGCGGCACTGGTTTAACAAGTCCAATGCAAGGAACTGTGGTCAAGGTTGCAGTTGAAGTTGGGCAAGCTGTTGTCGCTGGTGATTTGATAATTGTTTTAGAGGCCATGAAAATGGAGCAACCGTTAATTGCTCATAGATCTGGGACGATTGCAAACCTCACAGCAGTGATTGGTGAAACGGTGGCAAGTGGCACCGTGCTCTGTGAAATTATTGATGCATGACATCAACTGAACTTCTCTACTCTGATCCTCTTCAAGCAGCCACTAAAGCCGCCGCAGAAATTGCGCAGCGAACTGGCTTTGCTTCGCACGATATCGCTTTAGTCATGGGTTCAGGTTGGGTTACAGCCGTGGATGCTCTTGGTGATCCGGTCTATGAATGCAATGCAGAAGAGTTAACTGGATTCCTGCCCCCTGCCGTAGAAGGACATTCTGGAAAAGTTCGCAGTTATGAAATCAAAGATGGCGGCAAGACAGTTCGCGCATTGGTCTTTTTAGGTCGCACACATTTATATGAAGGCAAAGGAATGGAGCCTGTAGTACACGGCGTCCGCAGTGCCGTTAAAGCTGGTTGCAAAGTGATTCTATTAACAAATGCGTGCGGTGGAATAAATACAAGTTATCGAGTTGGGCAGCCTGTTTTGATTCGAGACCATATATCGCTAACTGCGGCCACACCACTAGTTGGCGCAACATTTGTTGATTTAACAGATCTATATAGCAAGCGTTTACGCGCTATTGTGAAAAGTGCAGACTCTTCTTTAGAAGAAGGCGTGTACGTACATTGGCGTGGACCTACATATGAAACCCCCGCTGAAATTTTGATGATGCGCGGAATGGGTGCGGATCTAGTTGGAATGTCGACTGTTCCTGAGGCGATAGCAGCACACGCACTTGGCGCTGAAGTTCTAGCGATATCTCTAGTAACTAACGCTGCTGCAGGCGTCACGGGCGAAAAACTAAATCATGAGGAAGTTATTGCGGCGGGCAAAGCGGCCGCTTCACGAATGGGCGCACTAATGAAATCTGTAATTCCCAATCTGATTTAATCTCATTAGGCTGTACTGGTGAACGCAGAATTAAAGGCTGAGGTACAAGCCTGGATTGCGGATGATCCAGACCCGAAAACCGCCGCTGAGTTAACTGCTCTGCTTGAAGCTAATGATGAGCAAACTTTAAAAACTTATTTTTCTGGCTTTCTCCAATTTGGAACCGCTGGCCTGCGCGGACCTGTCGGACCAGGACCTTCTTGCATGAACCGCGCCGTCGTCGGCCGGACTGCCGCTGGAATCACTTCATATATGAAAGCACGCGCAATGAATCGCGTTGTTATTGGGCGAGATGCTCGGTATGGATCTGAAGATTTCACTAATGAGAGCGCTGAAATTTTCGCGGGTGCGGGATTTGAAGTCTTTGTCTTACCTCGTCCGCTCCCAACTCCAGTATTAGCTTTTGCCACCCAATACCTTAAGTGCGATGTTGGCGTTATGGTCACTGCCAGCCACAATCCCCCACAAGATAATGGTTACAAAGTTTATATCGGACCCAATGCAGACGGCATTGATTACGCAGCATCACAGATAATTACTCCGACCGATAGTTTGATTGCAAAAGAAATTGCCTCACTAACTTCTCTTTCTAGTACTCCACGCGGAAAGTCTTGGACCGTAATTGAAGAAGAGTTAATCTCAGAATATGTTCGCCGTACCGCACTTATTGCCACGAAGCCCGGGGATCTAAAAATTGTTTACACCGCAATGCACGGAGTTGGTACAGAAATTGCCCAACGCGTCTTTAATCACGCCGGTTTTGCAACGCTGATTCTGGTTGATGAACAGTGCACTCCAGATCCTGATTTCCCAACTGTGGCATTTCCGAACCCAGAAGAACCAGGTGCTATTGATTTAGCTTTGAAGAAAGCAAAGGATTTTGGTGCTGATCTAGTTATTGCAAATGATCCGGATGCAGATCGATGCGCAGCAGCGGTTAATGATCCAAAATTTGGATGGAGAATGCTGCGTGGTGATGAACTCGGGATAATTTTCGGCGAGTGGATAGCCCGAACGCATCGCCATGGCAGTTTTGCGAATTCAATCGTTTCATCATCTGCGCTAAGTAAAGTTGCCGCGCATTATTCAATTGATTTTAAAGAGGTTTTGACGGGCTTTAAGTGGATCGCAAAGGTTGAAGATTTGGCGTTTGGCTACGAAGAAGCGATCGGATATGCCGTGGATTCAGAGACGGTAAATGATAAAGATGGAATATCAGCAGCACTTCTTCTGGCGCACATCGCGAGTGAATTAAAAGCACAAGGCTTAACTCTGTTAGATCTACTGGATCAAGTTTGGGCCCGCCACGGATTTCACGGCACAGAACAAATCTCAATTCGAGTGGCAGATATGTCGCGAATTACTCAGCTCCTTGCTGGGATCCGAAAAAACCCTCCAAGCCAGATTGCAGGTAGGGCGGTCTTATCAATTGATGACTTGGCAGAACCGAAAGATGGGTTACCGCCAACCGATGGGCTACGGCTATGGATTGATGGCGGAATCCGTATGATTGTGCGTCCGAGCGGAACGGAGGCGAAGATGAAGTGTTATCTCGAAGTAATAACAAAGGATGCAGAGTCATCACAAATGTTACTTGATCAACTTCGTCAGCCGGTGAAGGAATTTCTCTCATGAGTTTTTATGGAATCGTCGACGGTTCAGAGAGTTCGCTAAAACACTTTCTCGCACAACTACCAGGGGTAGATCAAGTTGGTGCGGATGCACGCGCAGCCATGTTGGCAACTAGAAGCATTAAGACATCGAGCAAGCGTTGGGCAATTGATACTGCAATTTCTATGGTTGATCTAACAACTTTGGAAGGTGCTGACACCGCGGGAAAAGTTCGTGCACTTTGTTCCAAAGCGGTGCGCCCAGATCCAACTGATTCAACGGTACCAAGTGTCGGTGCAATCTGCGTTTACAACGATATGGTGGCAATTGCGCGCACGCATTTAGATGCAATTGGTGGAAAGCACGTTCCTGTTGCTGCTGTGTCGACCGCTTTCCCATCAGGTCGCGCATCTATGGAAGTAAAGATTCAAGATACCCAAGATGCGATAGATGCAGGAGCCGCTGAGATTGATATGGTGATTGACCGCGGTGCATTTCTATCCGGGCAATACGGTTTGGTCTTTGATGAAATCGTAAAAATCCGTGAAGTCTGTGGCGATCGCGCTCATTTAAAGGTTATCTTTGAAACAGGTGAATTAGTTACCTATGACAACGTTCGCAAAGCTTCTTATCTAGCGATGCTTGCTGGAGCCGACTTCATCAAGACATCTACCGGCAAGGTTGCACCTGCCGCTACCCCGCCGGTCGTATTAGTGATGTTGGAAGCCGTTAGAGATTTCTATCAAATGACGCAGCGTCGCATCGGGGTAAAACCAGCTGGCGGAATTCGAAATACTAAGGATGCGATCAAGCAATTAGTACTGGTTAATGAGACCGCCGGACCAGAATGGCTCACACCTGAGTATTTCCGGATTGGGGCCAGCGCTCTGCTCAATGATTTGCTTATGCAACGTATGAAAATGGACGATGGCTACTACGCTAGCCCTAACTACGTAACGATTGATTAAGAGAGAAGATAACGGTTAGCAATATGACTTTTGAATATGCACCAGCTCCTGAATCTCGTGCCATCGTAGATATCAAGGCGAAATATGGCCACTTCATTGACGGCAAGTTTGTTCCAGGTAAGAAACATTTTGCAACGATAAACCCAGCAACTGAAGAAGTCTTAAGTCAGATCTCACTCGGTGGTTTAAGCGATGTAGATAAGGCAGTTGCTGCGGCTCAGAAGGCATATACAAAGACTTGGTCAAAGTTATCTGGCAAAGAACGTGGCAAGTATTTGTATCGCATCGCTCGAATTCTGCAAGAGCGCGCCCGTGAATTTGCCGTTCTTGAAACTTTAGATAATGGAAAACCTATTCGCGAAACTCGAGATATTGATATTCCTTTAGTCGCAGCACATTTCTTTTATCACGCAGGGTGGGCAGATAAATTAGATTACGCCGGACTTGGGAATTCTCCACAACCACATGGAGTTGCTGGACAGATAATCCCCTGGAATTTTCCTTTGCTTATGCTTGCTTGGAAAGTTGCACCTGCTTTAGCAACTGGTAACACCGTGATCTTGAAGCCCGCAGAAACTACTTCATTAACTGCGCTCTTATTTGCCGAAGTTTGCCAGCAGGCCGAACTTCCAGATGGCGTAGTTAATATTGTTACTGGAGATGGATCAACAGGAGCTGCAATCGTTAACCATCCAGGTATCCACAAAATCGCATTTACTGGTTCCACTGAAGTGGGAAAGAAGATTGCCCGCGCAATTGCCGGAACCAATAAGAAAGCCACACTCGAATTAGGTGGCAAGGGCGCAAATATCGTCTTTGATGACGCTCCCCTGGATGAGACAGTAGAAGGCATTGTTAACGGCATATTTTTCAATCAGGGCCACGTCTGTTGCGCTGGCTCTCGATTAATTCTGCAAGAAGGTATTGCTGATGAGTTAATTGAAAAACTAAAAGTACGGATGGCAAAAATCCGTGTAGGTGATCCGCTAGATAAGAATACTGATCTTGGTGCAATAAATTCCCGCGAACAATTAAGCAAGATTCAAGAGCTTGCATCTGCTGGCGATGCAGAAGGTGCAGAACGTTGGAGCCCAGCTTGTAATTTATCTGCCAAAGGCTTCTGGTTTGCACCCACAATCTTTACCGGCGTTACACAGGCACACCGCATTGCCCGCGAAGAAATCTTTGGTCCCGTACTTTCAATCCTTACCTTCCGCACTCCACAAGAAGCGATAGAGAAAGCAAATAACACACCATTTGGACTCTCTGCCGGCGTCTGGAGCGAGAAAGGTTCACGCATCTTGTGGGCAACGCAGCAACTTCGTGCCGGTGTTGTTTGGGCAAATACCTTTAATAAGTTTGATCCCGCTTCCCCATTTGGCGGCTATAAAGAATCTGGCTGGGGTCGCGAAGGCGGCAAACATGGTTTAGCGGCATATTTGAAGGAGGGAAAGTAAATGGCTTCTTCGAAGAAGAGTTCAAGCAACAAGGCAGCGCAGCGCTTAGAAGTTAAGAAGACTTATAAGTTATATATAAATGGCGCTTTCCCACGTAGTGAATCTGGACGCGTGTACGAAGTGACCAATAGCAAAAATGGATTTGTTGCAAACCCATCACTTGCTTCTCGAAAAGATTTGCGTGATGCCGTCGTTGCCGCACGAGCTGCCCAAAGCGGATGGGCGAAGGCCACTGCATATAACCGTGGTCAAATTCTCTATCGCATCGCGGAAATGTTGGAAGGTCGAGCCGATCAATTCGCCAACGAAATAGTTCTTGCTAGCGGAGTTACTCCGAAAAAAGCGCACGATGAAGTACTTGCTGCGATTGATCGCTGGGTTTGGTATGCGGGCTGGAGCGATAAATTATCAGCAGCTTTTGGCGCTACAAACCCTGTTTCTGGGCCTTATTACAACTTCACAATCCCAGAACCACAAGGAGTTATCGCCGTTGCTCCCGCAGAAAGTTTCCTAGCGCTAATCGATGCAATTGCACCAGCCATCGTCTCCGGAAATACCGTAGTAGCGCTTGTGCCAGGTTCGGCAGCGATTGCTGCGATGACCTTCGCTGAAGTATTGGCAACGAGTGATCTACCTGCTGGTGTGTTAAATATTTTGACGGGATCTCACGATGAACTTGCACCGTGGGCGGCTTCGCATATGGATATCGATGGTTTCGATATTTCTGGAATCGATAAGAAGAAACGCACCGAACTTAAGGTTGCCGGCGCGGAGAACTTAAAACGAATTCACAACTTCGATGGCGCGGTTTCACCTACACGTATCTTTGCCTTTATGGAAGCAAAAACAGTCTGGCATCCAATCGGGGTTTAGTAATTACTCAGCAGATATCGCTAGGTATGCTGGCTTAACAACTCTTTCAATAATCGCTAAACGTTCTTCAAATGGAATGAATGCACTCTTAAGCGCATTTATGGTCACGCGTTGCAAATCTAGAAAACTCCAATTAAATGCGGTGACTAGTTCACTCATTTCACGGCTCATTGAAGTTGCCGACATCAAGCGATTATCAGTATTTACAGTTACGCGGAAACGTAATTTTGCTAAATCTCCGATCGGGTGATCTGCAAAATTAGCGGCCGCTCCTGTTTGGATATTTGAAGATGGACACATTTCTAATGGAATGCGACGATCTCGAACATAAGCGGCAAGTCTTCCAAGTCGTGGTGGAGTGTGGTTTAAATCGATATCGTCAATTATGCGCACGCCATGTCCAAGACGTTCAGCACCGCAGAGTTGAATCGCCTCCCAAATAGATGGAAGTCCATACGCTTCACCAGCGTGAATCGTGAAATGTGCATTTTCGCGACGGAGGTATTCAAAGGTATCTAGCTGATCACTTGGTGGGAATCCATCTTCTGGACCTGCAATATCGAAGCCAACGACGCCGCGTTCACGGTATTTAACGGCTAATTCAGCCACTTCTTGCGATAGTTGATTTTGGCGCATTCCGCAAAGGAGCAAGGTGACGCGAATAGTGTTTCCTTCAGTTTTTGCTTCCTTTTCTCCAGCGCTAATGCCTTCTAATATCGCTTCTATCGCCGCAGAGAGAGTTAAACCCTTTTCAGTTAAAAGTTCCGGAGCCATTCGCACTTCGGCATAAACAACGCCATCGCGCGCTAGATCAACTGCGCACTCACGTGCCACACGAACAATATCTTCACGGCGTTGCATTACTGCGACAGTGTGTGCGAAAGTTTCAAGGTAACGCACCAATGATCCAGAGTCGCAAGATGCGCGAAACCACTCCGCTAGTTCGACGGCGTCGTAACTTGGAAGTTCGTGCCCGATTTCTCTAGCGATATCAATAATTGTTTGGGGGCGAAGTCCGCCATCTAAGTGATCGTGCAGCAAAGCCTTAGGCAAACGCTTAATCTGCGCTGGCGTGGGGATCTTATCTAATGTAGTCATCCGGTAATCCGTTCAATAACTAGCGGCATGCGATCTACCTTGCCATTTTCTTCAATCACAATTGCACCTGACAAAATTTCAACTGCGCGATCAAATCTGGCGGGCTCATCTGTATGTAAAGTCAAAAGCACGTCACCTTTTTTAATATAATCACCAGGCTTAGAGTGCATTTCGATTCCTGCACCGGCTTGAACTTTTTCACCTTGCTTTGAACGACCCGCTCCCAGTCGCCAAGCTGACACGCCAATCTTCATCGCATCCATCTTCGTCATAACTCCAGATTCAGCCGCTGTAATCACATGTTGTTCTTGCGCGACTGGAAGTTTTGCATCTGGATCACCGCCTTGGGCAGAAATCATTCGTTTCCAATGATCCATTGCAGATCCATCTTTAAGCGCATCTGCTGGATCTTTACCTTTGATTCCGGCGGCATCAATCATCTCTCGCGCTAGCAGAATTGTTAGTTCAACAACATCGGCAGGTCCACCACCGGCTAAAACCTCAATAGATTCGCGTACTTCAAGGGAATTTCCCGCGGTGAGTCCCAGAGGCACATCCATCGCAGTCACCAGTGCGCGTGTATTAACTCCGGCATCAAGGCCCAGCTGCACCATTGTGCGCGCAAGTTCCCCCGCTTTTGCAGGATCGCTCATAAATGCTCCGCTGCCTGTCTTAACATCAAGAACTAGCGCAGAAGTGCCTTCAGCAATCTTCTTTGACATGATTGAAGATGCAATGAGTGGAATTGCTTCAACTGTGGCGGTCACATCTCGCAAGGCATATAACTTTTTATCGGCCGGTGCTAGCCCCGCTCCTGCAGCACAAATGACTGCACCGGTATCTTGCAACACTTTTAACATTTCTTCATTTGAAAGTGAAGCGCGCCATCCGGGAATAGATTCAAGTTTATCTAAGGTGCCACCAGTGTGGCCTAACCCGCGACCAGAAAGCTGAGGTACTGCTCCACCGCAGGCAGCAACCAGCGGTGCAAGAGGAAGCGTAATTTTATCGCCAACTCCACCAGTCGAGTGTTTATCTGCAGTTGGTCGATCTAACGCTGACCAATTCATTCTTTCGCCAGAGTTAATCATGGCATTTGTCCAACGAGATATTTCCCGTGAATTCATTCCGTTTAAGAGAATTGCCATAAGTAACGCTGACATTTGCTCATCTGCGATCACACCACGTGTATAAGCATCGACAGTCCAGTCGATTTGTTTATCGCTTAACTCATTTCGATCGCGTTTTGCTGCAATGATTTCAACAGCTGCAAATGGTTCTATCCCTGTATTGCTCTGATTAGTCAAGACGTTTATCAATCTCTTCGGGGCCAAATGCCCAAGGCAAAAGCTCTGATAGTTCTTTGATACCGGTATCCGTCATAATCTGTAAATTCGAACCACCGTGCTCTTGCAGCAGCTGGCGGCAACGCCCACAAGGCATTAAATAATTTTCTGCGATATCAACGCAAGTAAATGCGATCAAACGACCGCCGCCAGAATTAATCAGCGTTGAGACCAGGCCACATTCAGCGCATAAAGTAAGGCCATAACTGGCATTTTCCACGTTGCAGCCCGAGATTATTCGACCATCATCAACGAGGGCAGCGACCCCTACCGGAAATTTAGAGTAAGGCGCATACGCTTGTTTCATTGCGGATACAGCCTGCGATTTTAGCAAATCCCAATCAACGTGCATAAGCTGCAATCGCTGCTGCATTTATGACCGCAGCTTGCGTCCCTAAAGCTTTTGATTTGAGAACAATTTCAATTCCTTTATCAGAAATTGTGTAGCGACGACCATAGATTCCGGCCTTAGCATCGAGTTCATCAAATATCGGTCTAGCGTTTACAGCAGCGCTAATGACATCTGAGACCGCAGTATCGATACGTTTAATCACCGATGCGATCAAGTACTTAGATGTATTTGGAGTAACGGTTAAATACAAATCAGGCTCGGTGAGAATTAGGTAGACATCACTTGCGCTCTTTTTGCGATTTTTTGCAGTATTTGCTTTCACAATAGCCTCAAAAGCATCATCAGCTGAGCCCGAAGTTGCTGTATAGATCACATCAATTCCCATTTTAATTAGTGAGTTGCTAGCAATATCTAAGTTCGTAGCAGTGTAATTAACAAATGAGCGAACCTTCTTTTTGCTCGCTGTAACGCCCGCTAAAAAACCATTCTGATATATATCGGCAGAAGATGGTGTAGTAATCATCCCAACTTTTCCAGTCTTACTTGCTAGGGCTGCAGTAAATCCAGCTAAGAAAGCGCCTTGTACATCAGCAAATACAATAGAAGTTACATTTAGTAGTGGGATTGAAGCATCTCCAATAATAGCGAATTGGGTAGCCGGAAATTCATTAGATACCTGATCTAGCGCAGTCTTATACTCAGATCCCACGGCGATTACCACTTCGCAACTCTTGGTAACCAAACTGCGCAGGCGTTTGACTCGATCAGCGGCCGTGCCATCTGTTACGACGCCTTCAACGGTGAAAGTCATTTGAGTTTGTGCTTTTTTGACCCCCGCCAAGGTGGCATCGTTAATTGAAAGATCTCCAAGTCCACCGGTGTCGTAAGCAATACAAATTTTATTCGCAGCGTTGGCCGGTGTGGGTCCAATAACTACCGCGGCAAGGACTAGCGCAATCACTGAAATGCTGGATCGAAGTTTCATTAGAGAACCAAACCTAGATTCTTATAGCTTTGCGCGACTGTTGCACTAGCCACGGTACGCGCTTTATCTGCACCCGTGTGAAGAACCTGAACGAGATGGCTCTCATCCTCCAAGAGCTCAAGGGCCCGAGCACGTATTGGTCTTAGGTATTCGACCACTACTTCAGCAACCGCACCTTTAAAATCGCCATAACCTTGACCGGCAAATTCATTTTCTAGCTCGCTAATTTTCTTACCTGAAAGCGCCGAATGAATTGTGAGTAGATTACTTATTCCTGGTTTCTCTTTTTCATCGAATTTAACTTCTCGTCCCGCATCTGTAGTTGCGCTCTTTATCTTCTTTGTATTCGCCTCCGGAGTATCCATAATTTCAAGAACGCCAGCGGCTGAACCAGATGATTTGCTCATCTTATTTGTTGGCTCTTGCAAATCATAAATCTTCGCACCAGATTTAAGAATAACTCCTTCAGGAATACGGAAGGTGTCTCCGAAGCGAGTATTGAAGCGAGTTGCTAAATCTCGAGTTAGCTCAATGTGTTGTCTTTGGTCTTCGCCGACTGGCACATAATGTGCTTGATACAAGAGGATATCGGCAGCTTGCAACATCGGATAGGTAAACAAGCCGACTCGGGCTGAATCTGCTCCACCCTTGGCGGATTTATCTTTAAATTGCGTCATTCGATTTGCTTCACCAAAGCCAGCGATACATTCCATAATCCAACCAAGTTGATTATGTTCGGCCACGTGTGATTGCACAAAGAGCGTTGACTTTTCAGGTGAAATTCCCAGAGCAATCAGCTGTGCCGCAGATGTCAAAATTCTCTTGCGCAAATGTGCAGGATCAATTTCGCCTGTAAGCGCATGCAAATCTACGATGCAATAAAAAGCGTCGTTTCCTTCTTGGAGTTCGACCCATTGCTTGAGCGCACCCAGGTAATTTCCCAGGTGGAACGAGTCACTTGTCGGCTGAATGCCGGAAAGGATGCGCTTGGCCATGTTGTTATTCTCGCACGAATCGCTAACTACGCGATATCAGTAACTGCCCTGCGCGCTTGCCCTCCATAGTTAAAACGGTGATGCGAATACCATTTATGCCAACCACATCATTTGCCACAGGAATTCGCCCTAAAAAGTGCATTACATATCCGCCAGCTGTTTCATATGGTCCATCTGGAATATCAATGCCTGTTTGATCTCTCAGATCATCGAGTGAAATCAGTCCATCTACTTCAAAATCACCAGTTCTGGCCTGTTGAGAGACTTCTTCATCATCACTGTCATATTCATCCTTGATATCGCCGATTAGGCACTCCACCAAATCTTCCAAGGTCACAATGCCATCAGTGCCGCCATATTCATCGAGAACAATGGCTAAGTGCTGACGTTGATTGCGCATCTCAGTAAGGGCAGGAAGCACACCCTTTGTGCCAGGAAGAAACATGATGTTACGAACTAGCTCTTGAATCTTTCCGCCAGCACTTACTAGCGATGTATCCAATAAATCGCGAACGTGAATAAACCCAATTACTTCATCGGTTGAACCGCGGACTACTGGATAGCGAGAATGTGCGCGATCGACGGCGAGCGCGATTGCTTTACCGACTGTTAGTGAGGCATCCATAAAATCAACTTCAGTGCGCGGCACCATCACTTCGTGAACCTGGCGCTCGGATGCATTAAAGACTTCTTCTACGATATCGCGCTCTTCTGCGGTGAGTGCAGCATGGCCACTTACTAGATCAAGCAACTCTTCTTCTGACATTTGGCTGCGCTGTTCTTTGGGATCAACTCCGAATGCGCGTACGACAATATCTGTCGATCGAGATAGCAGCCAAATAACTGGACGGAAAAACTTGGCAGTAAAATCAATAGCGCCTGAACTCCAAAGGGCAATTTCCTCTGTGCGAAATAGCGCTAATCTTTTCGGTACAAGCTCACCAAATACAAGTGAGAAGTAAGCAATAACAAGAGTTACGCCAACAAGCGAAGTTACATTTGCAACATCATCAGTTAACCCTAATTCAACGAGTTGTGGAATTACATAAACTCCGAGTGTTTCCGCTCCGAGAGCCGCCGATAAAAATCCGCAGACCGTAACACCGACCTGCGCAGCGGCCAAAAAGCGATTTGGATTGCTTGCCAGCTTTGCAACTTTTGCGCCACGTTTACCTCTAGATGAGAGTTGGCGAATCTGACTGTCACGAAGCGAGATGAGTGCGATTTCAGCTGCAACAAAGAGTGAGCCGAGCAGGATGAGGCCCGCTACTGTGGCTAGATCGCCCAGTAACGAACCAATCGGGTATGGGTCCATAAGGTTGCCAATTCTACTTCTTTTGCGCTTTTCCCCGAGCACTCATTGGCTAACAAGCCTGGTTTAGCCCGATTCCCCGCTCTTGATTCTGTGCATTATCCTTAGGCAGCCTAGCCACCCGGCTAGCACCTTCATCCTTGGACCGTCGGGCACGTACCTGCCCGGAGAAGGAAGTATCTGTCATGGCTTCAGTTGTATTCGAAAACGCTACACGTATATATCCAGGCACTACCAAGCCTGCGGTCGACAAATTAAATCTAACCGTTAACGACGGTGAATTTTTAGTTCTTGTTGGTCCATCAGGTTGCGGTAAATCAACATCACTTCGTATGTTGGCCGGTCTTGAAGAAGTTGACGAGGGTCGAATTCTTATTGGAGATCGCGATGTAACAAACGTTGCCCCAAAAGATCGCGATATCGCGATGGTCTTCCAGTCATATGCGCTTTACCCACACATGACCGTCGCAGAAAATATGGGCTTCGCGTTAAAGATCGCCGGAGTTGCAAAAGAAGAACGCGATAAGCGCGTTAATGAAGCAGCGAAGTTACTTGACCTTGAACCGTACCTAGAGCGCAAGCCAAAAGCTCTTTCCGGTGGACAGCGTCAGCGCGTTGCAATGGGCCGTGCAATTGTTCGCGAGCCACAGGTTTTCCTTATGGATGAACCACTTTCAAACCTTGATGCCAAGTTGCGCGTTGCAACTCGTACGCAGATCGCTGCGCTGCAGCGTCGCCTAGGAATCACAACTGTTTATGTAACACACGATCAAGTTGAAGCGATGACAATGGGTGACCGCGTTGCCGTACTGAAGGATGGCCTGCTTCAACAAGTAGATACCCCACGTAACCTCTATGACACTCCAGCAAATGCTTTCGTTGCTGGCTTTATTGGATCCCCTGCAATGAATCTACTTTCGGCTCCGGTCAGTGGTGGCAAAGCGATTCTTGGTGATCTCGCAATCGATGTTCCAGGATCCTCTGGTCAAACAGTCACTGTTGGTATCCGTCCCGAAGGTTTCGCACCTGCGGCAAGCGGATTTAAGGTTGTAGTAGAAGTAGTTGAAGAACTCGGTGCAGATGCATTTGTTTACGGCCGACCAGCTGATGCTTCAGTTAAATTCGCACAAGCCGGTGATGAAGGCGCGCAAGTAATTGTTCGTTGGGATCCAAAAAATCCACCTAAGCCGGGTGAAACGATAACTGTTGCTGCTGTTGCAAATTCTGTTCACCTCTTTAACTCTTCAACTGGAGAACGTTTAAAGTAATAGTTAAGAGAAATGAAGGCTTCCTCTTAACACATGCACTTTTCCTGGACCATATTTGCGCCAAGCATCTGTTAATACCAAGGCAGTATCTTCATCAATGCCGATCAACGTGGCATCTGCATCCTGGCGAATTATCGCTGCACTAACTCGATCAGGAAGCCATCCTAAAAATTTGTCGTAATGCGGGATCACTTCGATATCGGGTAATAAGTTAAGTCCCTCGCTGATATGTGACCGGCGAATACCAATAATTTTGCCACCAAAGGCCATTGCGCCCGCCGAGCATCCCGCAAGTGAAGCGCCAGATTCCCAGGCCGAAATTATTGCTGACCACAAGGGAGTATCTCGAAAGATGTCTGCTAAATGAACTGGATCTCCCCCGGAAAAATAAATTAAGCCAGCGTTCTTAACTTCTTCCATCCATTGCGGATTATGTGCATCTTCGCGAGTCAGGACTGGCAGATTTTTAACTTCGCAACCGATTCGCGCCCCTTGTTCTGCTCCGCGTATTTTCCAGAAATCTAAACGATCGTTGCCTTCCTTGCCGGCAGCAGTCGGTATTTGAATAAATGTATTGGACTTTCCTCGAGAAATAGCTAAGCGCAAGAGCTCGCTTTCGAGCGCTTGCGCTTGCGGTAAATACTCACCAGAACCAACAAGGGCAATTGCACCAGGCTGGATCCCGACCATGCTTAGGCCATTGCAACTTTCAGATTTTCATCGATTGAGTTAAGGAACTCTTGCGTTGTCTGCCAAGGCGCGGTCTTGGAAATCAAGAACGCGAGATCCTTAGTCATCTTGCCTGATTCGACAGTCTCAATACAAACTCGCTCAAGAGTTTCACAGAACCTAGCCAATTCGGCGTTGTTATCCAACTTTGCGCGGTGAGCTAAGCCCTGTGTCCAGGCAAAGATTGAAGCAATTGGATTAGTCGATGTTGCTTTACCTGCTTGATGATCGCGGTAATGGCGAGTAACTGTTCCGTGAGCAGCCTCTGATTCACAGATCGTTCCATCCGGAGTCATTAGCACTGATGTCATTAAGCCAAGTGAGCCATAACCTTGCGCGACGGTATCTGATTGCACATCTCCGTCGTAGTTTTTACAGGCCCAAACGTATCCGCCTTCCATACGAAGTGACATTGCAACCATGTCATCAATTAGGCGGTGCTCGTACCAAATTCCAGCAGCAACAAATTGCGGCTTGAATTCTGCCTGGTAAATTTCTTCGAAGATATCTTTGAAACGGCCGTCGTAGGCCTTAAGAATTGTGTTCTTTGTAGAGAGATAAACCGGGTATTTACGAAGAAGTCCATAATTAAGCGATGCGCGGGCAAAGTCGCGAATAGAGTCATCGACGTTGTACATAGCCATTGCAACACCGGATGATTCGAATTTGTAAACTTCAGTGTTAATTGGGGTAGATCCATCTTCGGGAACAAATGAGATTGTTAACTTGCCTGGACCGGGAACTTTAAAATCGGTAGCACGGTATTGATCACCGAAAGCATGGCGACCAATAACGATTGGCTTAGTCCAGTGCGGGACCAAACGGGGAACGTTGGAAATAATGATCGGTTCACGGAAGATAACGCCACCTAAAATATTGCGGATTGTTCCGTTAGGAGATTTCCACATCTTCTTCAGACCAAATTCTTCAACGCGAGCTTCATCTGGTGTGATTGTTGCGCACTTGATGCCAACACCATGCTTTTGGATAGCGTGCGCAGAATCAATAGTTACTTGATCATTTGTTGCATCACGATGTTCCATACCCAAGTCGTAGTATTCAAGGTTCACATCAAGGTAAGGAAGGATCAAAGAATCCTTGATGAACTGCCACATAATGCGGGTCATCTCATCGCCATCTAGCTCAACAACGGTTCCTGTTACCTTGATTTTGCTCATATCTTCTTCCCTTGGGCCCTTAGTCTCGTTAATTGCCTGCGATATTAAAGTGTTTGTACATCTGCCTGCTTGGCACGAACGGCCTCAGCAGCTTCCTTTAAGCCTTTAAGTTCTGAATCAGTGAGTTTGGTTTCGACTACTTTCTTCACTCCACTGCCACCGATCTCTGCTTCTACACCGAGATAAACGCCAGAGATTCCGTATTCGCCATCGACCCATGCACACACTGGCATCACAGCACCAGAATCTTCAATAACTGCCTTGGCCATTCGCGCTGCTGCAGCAGATGGCGCGTAGTAGGCCGAACCTGTTTTAAGTAGAGCAACAACTTCAGCACCGCCGTTGCGGGTGCGATCAACTAATTCATCAATTTCGGCTTGTGACAGCAGATCTGTGAGTGGCTTTCCGTTTACGGTGCAGCGACTTGGAACCGGAACCATAGTGTCGCCGTGAGAGCCGAGGGTTAAAGTCATTACGGCAGATACTTGTACAGCTAGTTTTTCAGCAACAAAGTTAGTGAAGCGAGCAGTGTCCAACATTCCCGCTTGGCCCATTACGCGGTTCTTTGGAAAATTAGTTGCAATCTGAGTTAGCGCAGTCATTTCATCAAGTGGGTTAGAGACCACGATGATTACTGCATTTGGAGAGTGTTTAGCAATGTTTTCAGCTACGCCACGAACGATTCCGGCGTTAACTCCAATCAAATCCATTCGGCTCATACCGGGCTTGCGCGGTAGACCTGCAGTAATGACAACTACATCAGAGTTTGCCGTTGCTTCATAACCAGCGCCATCGGCAGTTGTTGTTGCTCCAACAATTTTTGTTTCGAATCCTTCAATTGCTCGTGATTGATTCATATCTAGGGCTAAGCCTTCTGGCTTACCTTCGAGAATATCTGTGAGCACTACTGTGTCGAAGATGTTGTATTCGGCTAAACGGAGTGCAGTAGTTGATCCGTAAAATCCTGCGCCTACAACGGTTACTTTCTTAGACATGGCGAACTCTTTCTCTTGACGTCAAGATAAACTCTACAACCCGCGCGGTAGCGAAATTGCCACTGCAAATAGCGCCAACGCGATCCCCAGCGCTAAATACCGCTCAATTTTGCCACTTTTCCCTGATTCCCAATGCGCGATTGTGATGACGCTCATACCAATTGCGATCGCAATTGAGCCGAGCCGAACGTATGAAAAAACCCCTGCAAGAAAGCCCCCGGCGATCATTAAGTAGGCAAGTCGCACTCCGAGCAAATTTATCTTTCGCAAGCTTCAACCACATTCGTCAATAACATCGCTCGAGTCATTGGGCCGACGCCCCCTGGCATTGGTGCAAAGAACGCAGCAACATCTAAAACGCCCGGATCTACGTCGCCTACTAACCCAGCGCCAGTTCGTGAAATTCCTACATCCAGAACAGTAGCGCCGCTCTTAATATCTCCAGCTTTTAAGAAGTGTGGGCTGCCAATAGCTGCCACGATGATATCGGCGCGCTTGGTGTGTGCTGTTAAATTCTTTGTTCCGGTGTGAGTTAGCGTAACCGTTGCATTTTCTTGCTTGCGATTTAGCAAGAGACCGAGTGGTCGACCGACGGTTAGACCGCGACCAATGACCACAACATCTGCCCCCGACATTGGAATTTTATTATGGCTAATTAATTCAACAATCGCGCGTGGCGTGCAGGGCAGAGTAGCAGCGTAACCAGCCACAAGCCTTCCTAAATTCATCGGGTGTAATCCATCAGCATCTTTTGCTGGATCGATCGCTTCTAAAACTTTCTGGGTCTTTATTCCTTGCGGCAGCGGAAGTTGCACAATATAGCCAGAACATTCTGTAGCTGAATTCAAATCCTTTATTGCTGCTAGAACATCCGATTCAGAAGCATCTGCTTTCAAATCAACACGAATAGAATTTATACCGACTTCCTGGCAGTCGCGATGTTTCCCAGCAACATACGAGAGTGACCCTGGATCATCGCCGACCAAGATTGTTCCTAAGCCCGGTGTAACTCCATTGACCTTAAGGTCTTTGATACGCGCAGAAAGGCCCTGCTTAATGGAGGCCGCTAAAGCTTTGCCATCCAGAATAGTTGCGCTCATATGCTTGATCCTATTAGAAGCGCTCGTAGCAAGCGAAGTTACGCATGCGAGAAGTGTCGTGTTCCGGTGAAGAACATAGCTATTCCTGCAGATTTTGCCGCAGCGATTACTTCTTCATCGCGCACGCTTCCACCTGGCTGAACAACAGCAGTTACTCCGCCATCGATCAAGATCTGCAAACCATCAGCAAATGGGAAGAAGGCATCGCTGGCAGCAACGCTGCCCTGTGCTCGCTCTCCCGCACGATCTATGGAAAGACGTGCAGAGTCAACGCGATTTACCTGACCCATTCCGATTCCGACTGCAGCACCATTCTTAGCCAACAAGATGGCGTTGCTCTTTACTGCACGGACTGCGCGCCAGGCAAATTGCAGATCCGCTAGGACTTGTTGCGAAACTTTTTCTCCAGTTACTTGGCTCCAGTTTGCACAATCATCACCGGGGGCATCTATCTTGTCAGTATTTTGAAGTAGCACTCCACCTGAAACTGGGCGAATTTCTAGCGGAGACAGTTTGGTATTGGGACAAGTCAAAATACGTATCGAAGGTTTCTTCATTAAAATTTCTAACGCGTCAGGCTCATATTCTGGAGCAATAATTACTTCGGTAAAGACTTGCGAAAGTGGTTCTGCCATTGCAGCAGTAACTTTACGATTTGCCGCGATTACGCCCCCAAAAGCCGAAACTGGATCACATGCGTGTGCTGCTAAATATGCTGCAGCGATATCTTTACCTGTTGCAATTCCGCAAGGGTTGGCATGTTTAATGATTGCAACGCAAGGATCTGTGTGATCAAGAGCTGCGCGCCACGCTGCATCGGCATCGGTGTAATTATTAAATGACATCTCTTTGCCATGGCTTTGTACGGCGTTAACGATTCCGGGAGGTCCACCGCGATAAATAGCGGCGCTCTGATGCGGATTTTCTCCGTAACGTAGCGATGATTCTCGCTTCCAAATAAATCCAAACCAATCTGGGATATCCATACTTACTTGAGTTCCCAGCCAACTTGCGATCGTTAAATCGTATTCAGCTGTGGTGCGAAAGACTTCGAGGGCAAAGTTGCGGCGCTCCTCGAGAGTGGTTCCGCCAGCGCTAACTGCGGCAAATAAAGCGTCATATTGGGCAACTTTGGAAATCACCGCTACCGAGCCGTGGTTCTTGGCAGCGCCCCGCAACATAGATGGACCGCCAATATCTATCTGCTCAATACATTCGGCATATGCAGCACCCGATGCAATTGTTTGTGCAAATGGATAAAGATTGATGATTACTAAATCAAACGGTGCGATATCTAAATCGGCAATAGCCTGCAAATGATCGGGATTATCTTGATCGGCCAATATTCCAGAATGAATTTTAGGATGAAGAGTTTTTACTCGGCCGCCCATAATTTCGGGAAAGCCGGTGTATTCGCTAACTTCTGTGACCGCAATTCCTGATCCCTGCAGAGTTTTAGCCGTTGAACCAGTGGAGATTATTTCTATTCCGGCCTTACTTAGCGCTGCACCAAGTTCGAGTAAGCGATCTTTATCGTAAACGCTGACGAGCGCACGGCGAATAGGTTTGCGATCTGCCATCAGGACCTCACGAGATTAGTTAGAAGTTGCTGCAGCGTTGCAACATAGAGACGTCTTTCGACAATCTTAATGCGTTCATGCAGCGTGGCTTCGGTATCGTTCGGTCTGATTTCCACACTTTCCTGAGCAATTATTTCGCCAGTATCCACGCCTTCATCTACCCAATGGATTGTGGTACCTGTTTCGGTGGCGCCAGCAGCTAGTGCATCGCGGACGGCGTGAGCGCCGGGAAAGAGCGGTAGCAAGGCAGGATGGCTATTTACGATTCGGAATTTTGCAACACAATCACTAGATAAGAGCCTCATAAATCCTGCGCTCACAACTAGATCTGGATTGAGCGCGATCAATTGATCTAGTAATTCCAAATCCCAGTTCTTGCGATCCTGCTGCATTGGTATAACAAAAGTGTCAATCTTGGCGCTACTCGCGCGCTTTAAAACTTGGGCCTCAGGTTGATCGCAAATTAACCCAACTATCTGCGCATCAAGATACCCGTTGGCAACGGCATCGATTATTGACTGCGCGATTGAGCCACCGCCTGAAGCAAGTAAAACAATGCGCGCCTGCTTCATTTTCGCGATCGCAATTTAATCTGAGGAATGAATACTAAGGCAGCTATTCCCAGCCCAATTTGAAGAGTGATTGACAGCGTTAATTTCCAGATTGAAACTCCAACGGCGCTCATTGCTTCAGTCATCAATGAACCGCTGGCAAGATAAGAAATTGCAGAAATCGAAATAGCGATCAAGACAATTGCCTGAAATAGCGAGCGAGAACTGGAAGCAAGTGCCCACGTTGCCACAAGCGCTCCGAGAGCGATTACAAATAGAACAGCAATTAACGCCCACTTAGATGATGAGGTTGGCAAGACTGCCAAAATTGGTAGCGCAGGAATTTCACCGAGGCGATAAATGAATGGCGAAACAAGTGTTCCTTCACCAACCGCGAATCCAGTTCCGGTGAAATAGGCGAGAACTGATACCGCCAGATTTGGAAGATAAAAGAAATTTAGGGCAAAGAGGAGAAACCCTCCGAAGATGCCTGGTTGAAGAACAATTGAGATATTTTTAAATGTTGAAATATTCATAAAGATGGAGATTGCCAAGAAGATAAAGGAGAAACCCAAAAGAATCGCTAGCGCTCGTGTTGCATAACTAACCGCTTGAGACATACGTAATCGCGATCCCGCCGTGAGTGATGCTAGGTAAGCGATTAGAAATGAAAAGACTGGAGCTAAATACCACTGAGAACTCACAGTGGGAGATTTGCTAGCCAAAGCCAGAAGTGTCGCGATGAGTGCATATTGAGATGCGAAGATCGATCTCACGCTAGCAATATTGTGAAAGTCGCCATGTAATTTAGATAGGGCTCGTCCGAAACCGCTCCGCAGTGCAAAGAACGGTAAAAGCATTGCACCAATAGGCAGATACGAGAGATAACCAGTTGCGGTACCGGTTAGGAAAAACGGTATGTGATGAGTGCCAAGCCACAGCCAGATGGCTGCGCGCATTGGATCTGAGGTATTTCCGGTTGCACTACCCGCGGTGGCCCAAGCAATTAGCGAGATAAAAGCGAGCGGCAAAAGCAGTATTGCGACGGTGCGTAAGACTTGTGCAAACGAGACCGCTAGGACACGTTGCAACATGGGTTATCTCAGAGACCGAGTATGGCGCGCATCAAGCGCGCTGTTTCGCTCGGAGTCTGTCCCACTTTCACACCCGCTGCTTCGAGCGCATCTTTCTTTGCCTGCGCTGTTCCAGAAGAACCAGAAACAATGGCACCTGCATGGCCCATTGTCTTTCCT
>Ga0315901_10001743_pt1 | contig 31172 bp, 12 predicted proteins | sample LakEriMetagenome_10_FD_203761 | JGI IMG/M metagenome (GOLD analysis project Ga0315901, IMG submission 203761) | Freshwater fungal communities from buoy surface, Lake Erie, Ohio, United States - Buoy 2 MA116 | ecosystem: Environmental > Aquatic > Freshwater > Lake | place: USA: Lake Erie, Ohio...
GGCAGCCCGGCATCCCACGCGGGCGCCCAGGCTTTTCAGGGGGGCTGCGCTTACTTCATGAGAAAAGTCTTTGAGACGCAGTATGTTTTTTTCACTTGATGAAAGATCTGATCGGTTGGCATTTCGACTAGGAGTCTTACAAGCTGCTACCACAGTAAGCAATAAGCAAACTGATGCCGTGCGGGAATGCCGTAACGCGACCACTGGAACTCCTGAATAAGCAACTCGGATCTATTTTTTAAATTCGTCTTACAACGATTTTAGCCTAGGTGCTTCATTTGCTCCAAGATTGTGAGGGACGGCCAAGCGAACTTATATGAAATTTCAAATACGGCAAAAAATACCCAGTAAGCCTCGATCAATAGGCGCACTCACTCCTGGTAGAGGTCATCCTTGTTACCTGGACGTTGCTGCCCACATTGACTCCGATAACACCCGTTTCAGAGTTGGTCGTGGATGCAACATTCACTTGGACTGAGTTGTCGGCCAACTTCGCATTGCAGGCTAAGTTGATATCGAGATCCGTGTGAACGTTAACATTCACCTTCATACAGTAGTAACCATTGTTATTCATAAGGTTATAGACCGGATTGCCCATAACATTAACTCCGGCATCGACGAGGATCAGCGCTGGGGTGGAAGTCTGTATGGTGTCATTAATAACTGTTCCGATACCGTAGACGCTGACAGCAGCCTTTATTCTTCTTACGTTTGTGAAGGTCCCAGTGAAAGGGACTCGTCCCCATTTTGTAATGCACTGAGCGACCTGTACTTGCTCACTCGGCGTCAACCCAGGTACTGAGAATACGGGCGAACTTGGGTTGGATGGCTGACTAGGAAAAGTCGGGGCTATTGTTGCTGGACTTGGGTTTGGAGCTGGTGATGGGGCAACTGGAGCTGTCGGTAGACTCGGCGCAGCAGGCGCAGCTGTCGGTAGACTCGGCGCAGCAGGCGCAGCTGTCGGTAGACTCGGCGCAGCAGGCGCAGCTGTCGGTAGACTCGGCGCAGCAGGCGTAGGTGTCGGAGCCACTTGGCGCACAGGCACCGTCGCGACGACATCCGGAGCCCTTGATGAAAGCGGAGTGGTCACTGGCGGCACATCGCGCATCGATGCCTCATCGAAGCTAGAAGAAGCAGGGGACGTTTGCTCGACAGAACCGTCTTCAGCTGCCACGGCATCAGCCGAGGGGGAATCGATTGCCGGAGATGCCTGTGTCAACGAAGCATCAACGAATGAAGGATCCTGGCCACAACTTGATAAAGCGGACAAGAAACCAAGCAATACAAAAAAATATCTCATGATGACGTCTCCTCTAAAGTCACTCACCAAAAATGGCAGATTGCAGATCTACCATCACCGCACACACGTGAGTCGTCGGGAGGTTTGTTACGAGGACTTTAGAAAAATTAAAAAAAAATTTTTTGTCTGGCCGTTTCGCTAACTTAGATCATGGATCTGAATCTCAATTGAGGTGCCGTGAAATCGCTTGCGCAGAGCGCTCTTAGGATTAAAGATCGCCCAGCATTGGTTTGCCTGCAATTTTAAATAATTGATTTTATTGGTATAATTGAAGTTATTTGGAATGCCCTTAATTTTAAAACAAAACCATCCGAAGACCCCAGTGGTTTTTGGGCGGACTGAATTTTCGACCGCTTTGGGCAAATTAGAGGAGGCCAATATGATAGGGAACTATTATCGCTTTTTAGCGATTGGGCATTGGATAAGCTTACAGCTCCTGCTCACGCCAATGTGGACGGCCTGCGGTCAAGATCCAGCGTTTCTCGAATCCAGCGTAGGTTCAGCCGACGGCTCACAAACGGGGGATCCTGCAGATGGTTCCCAACCAACTGGCATTGATGTACCGTCAGAAAACACCAGTAGTGATACTGGCACTGGTGGTACTGGCGGCGAAGACAGCAGTGATCCCGTATATGTCCCACCAGCCGGGTATCCAGCCGGTACCAAGGAGAGTGATGTGTTGGTGGAGGATGGCGGAACTCTGGTGTTACCAGGTGTGAAGGCCGTAAAGGTAGGAGTAAATTTTGAAGATCTGTCGGATTTTGACCTTAATGATTCAGTGCTTTGTTTCACCGGTGACTTCAAAATCCAGGGCGCCAATGTGGTCAGCTACAAAAAGCAGACGATTATCGCTGCCGTGACCAACAACTCCGCGTGTGGTCACAATATTCGTATCACCATTAAAGATAGAACTGGGGCTGTCACGCAACGTATTGCCTACGACGACAGAGTCACTAGATCGGCCACCATGAATTTTGACGTGGGCAGTACACTTTGGGTCGTCATGGAAAATCAACCAAACAACCAAGGATGCATCGGACCGATTGCCATGAACCATGCAACTAGAGCTGAGGTAAAACCGAATCTTTGTCGTAAATAATGATCGGCTACCCAACGTGTCTCAACACACGAAGGCTCTGTAAGGACCGAAAAATATCGCCATTTTTTTTGCGCCCTAAAGCTTAGTGACAAAGCACATCGCGATTGCTAGTCTCCATAGAAGGACAGCAAACTTAGCTTTGGAGGTCAATCATGCTTTTAAGATGTTTTTCGTCACTAGTGCTCTCGGCGATTATTCTAAGTTCCTGTGGATCTAGCGGCGGTTCTGGCGGTGGAAATGAAGGCCAGACTCCAAACCAGAATGGACAAGATCTTGGGAATGGCTCAGGAAGTCAGACTCAAAACTGTGAGGCCGCCTGGACGAGCTACGTCAAAACTCATCCAACTGGCCTTAAACTAAAGTACGAATCCTCAGGCTCGGGACGTTATGAAATCTACACGAACGAAGTAACTGCCTCCAGCGACGCTGCCGTTACAGAGTCTCATAAGAGCACGTCCGGCTCTAACGAGTCGACCACTACAAAAGAGGAGTTTTTATCCCTTTGCAAGCAAGGTACCCCCTCGAATACGCCACACGGCAATATTGAAGAAACAAAAAAGACCACCATCCGCGTTCGAGCGGGAGAATTCAATACGACTTACGTGAGAATGAGAAACACTATCGATCCGGAAAATGATATTACAGCCGTCAGTGAGGTCTGGACGTCAGAGGGACCATACAACTTCCTGGTCAAGCAGATCACCGTTACGGAAATGGCAGGGAACCGTTATGAAGTTAAAACTGAATTACTCCAAGCGATAGTCCCATAATCTCGAACGTTACTAACCGCATTCTTGTAACGAGGCCCTGGTATCAAATTGATACTAGGGCTTTGGTCTATTTTGAGACCATCTGAAATCTAGTCTAAAGTGCCCTGACAGCTAACATACCGATTTAATGAGACTGAAGATCATCTAACGAGAAGATTTTGTTTGGCACGATAAATGCTTTGTTATCTTTGAACCCAAACACACGGGAACTCCACCTCAAGCGGTGCCGAGGGAGAACAGATGCTCAGCAGGTTGATCTACTATTTGAAAATCGTTTTTTTTGTTGCACTGAGTCTGGCTTTACCGCTTTCCGCAGCCATGAGCCAGGAGCTCAGTTGGAGCACCATTAGAATCAGAGGGGAAGGGACGTCGGCAGCATGCTCACCTAACACAGTCTTAACAGCATACAGAGGAAACAGCGCCGCGTTTGTTTTCACAAACTTGGGCGTAAGGCTGGACGCTGCCACCCCCCACCAATCAGGGGCCGAATTCGGGGCATGTCGTATTCGTACTCGGGTGGTGATACCCCAAGGCTATTATTTATATTCAGTATCGCAGAACACGCAGGCCGGGGTCGTCAAGAGTGTGGGGGCAAAAGGAGTCATCCGTGCACAACTAGCCTTACAAACACCAGAGAAATTTAATGGGATGCGCTCTCCTGCATTTCCAGGACTTGGTAGCGAAGGGACCGTCATTGAGCATAATCTGAAATTTGCCCCAAAAGATGAAATGAATGAGCCACTTCTTAGCCTTAATGGAAGCTATCAGATCACGAGACAGGCGATGGTCTATCAATGCCAATTTACTAGGAAAGCCCCAGCATCTATTGATATGGAATTTCGGACGGCTGTCCGCGGGCAGCGAAAAAAACCAGGCTCAAGCGTTATTATCTCCGTGGATAGCTCGGATGTTCAGTTATTTTTGGGCGCTCGGCTGGGAGCGTGCCCATAACCTAGACAGTTCTAAGTCTTGATAAAAAGCAAAAGACACTCACTCCCTTTTTTCTGTATCATAAGAATCAAAGAAGCCCTTGCTGTGGGAGCCAGTTGTCAGATGCTTAAACTTGATCGCAAATATTTCGGCCAAGACCTCAACGCGGCAGCTGATAAACTTTGGCCCGACGCACTTAAAGCCTTGAACTCTTTAAAGACAAAGACCTGCCCAGGTCAGGAATTTACGGGCTGGTTTGATTGGCCTGCGCAGCAGGGCTTCGCTTTGGCCGAAACCGTTACGACATGGCGCAATTCTTTAGACGTCGACTTTGACCTCATTGTGGTGATCGGCATTGGCGGTTCTTACCTTGGCACAAGGGCGGTCTCTGATATTTCGACGCACTCATTTGCCGCCGGTATAAAGAATCAATCGACGCGCCCTGGTAAACCGATGATCGTTTTTGCAGGTCACAACATGTCAGAAACGAGTCTTGGCGAACTTCTCGATCTCATGTCTGAGCGTAAACCAATCATCAATGTCATATCAAAGTCCGGAACAACCACAGAACCAGGCGTTGCGTTTAGGGTTATCAGAGCCTTTATTGAAAAACACCACCCGAAAGATTCAACGCGGCGGATCATTGCCACCACTGACGCGCGAAAGGGAGCCTTACGACGGCTGGCCGCTGACTGTGGCTATAAATCCTTTGAGGTGCCTGACAATATTGGCGGACGCTATAGTGTTTTGACGGCTGTGGGACTGGTACCACTGGCCCTGCACGGGTATGACATCGCGTCTCTAATGAAAGGCGCAGACCGGGTCTTCAAGGATCTATCGAAGTCGGAACCATCTGCCGAAGGTGCTATCGCCCTCCATTACGCACAGTGCCGCACGGCAGCTTGGAATAGTGGCAAAAAAATGGAAGTGATGGCGTATCCAGAGCCCAAGATGCGAAACATCTCGGAGTGGTGGAAGCAGCTTTTTGGAGAAAGTGACGGCAAGGACGGCAAGGGTTTATTTCCGGCGAGTATCGAATGCACGATGGACCTACATTCCATGGGTCAATATATGCAAGAAGGCGCAAGAATCATGATGGAAACGTTTTTGGCCGTTGATCATCCCAGAAAAGTTGATATCTCACGCGAGCATAAATCAGTCACTGTCCCTAAATCCCAGTCAAATCTTGATGAGCTTCAGTATCTTGAGGGTCGGGGAGTCGACACTATCAACGATACAGCCATGCTTGCCACTCGTATGGCCCATAGCGCCGGAGGCGTGCCTTGCCTTGAACTACGCCTACCTGATCTGACACCAAACTCGCTTGGAGCCATGTTTGCAACCTTTGAGACCGCCTGTGCCGTAGGCGGGCTCATGCTTCAGGTCAACCCTTTTAATCAGCCGGGCGTCGAGGCATACAAGCTCAAAATGTTTGAGCTACTTGGCAAACCCAAATCCTGAACTAAGCACTGACGATAAAGTTCAACGCCAAATTGCTCCCGCCTGCAGCTACGGTAGCGTTCAACTCCGTGTTGGATATGACGACACTCCGCGAATTGGTCAACTCCGTGACCGTGGTGACGACAACTTTTGTAGACCGCGACTCCAAAGGAGGGGTGCTCACACTGGCGACAGCCACCAATTGGCCCAGCTTGACCACAAATACCGCAGTCGTGTCTGGCATGATAGCGTTCAACACCACACGCAGGCGAGCTCTGTTCCTTGTACGACTCAACACCACAAGACTCCGATCGTGTAAGTTGATAGCTTTCAATGCCGCACTCAGGCGAAGACGCTTCCTTAAAACGTTCAACACCGCACGAGGGATCGCGCCTCAAAACCATGCTGGAATCTGAAGCCTCAGCAGGAGAAACTGCCGTGTTACAAGTAAAATTAAACTTGCCACTTCGATCAGAACCGGTGACAGCAAAAACACTATTTTCTGATTTGTTCGCTCTTTCCAAACTTAAAGTCATTCCAGACCCAAGGCCAAGCACGTCCGGAAGCTCTTGCTTTGTTGTGAGATTCAGAAGGCCGCTCCAACTTAACGCCACACTTGGCAAGTAATCTCTAACCAGTTCCGTTGGCTCCCAACGAATCGTTGCTGTAACAATATGAGCGTTCTGTCGGACATCGCAGCGCAGCCCATATGATTTCGACCGAACACAGGCGTTGTACTTATCAAGGGTCACAGCCGAAGCTACGCTCTTAAAAGACTCCACGGCCCGCGTCTTAAAATGCTCAGCCGACTGATCAGTGCAAAACACGGACCTTATCGTTCTGGTATCGGAGGTGGCCATTCTATCGTCATAAGTTTCTGTCTCCGCCTGATTGTAGTTCAGATCAAGCTGATTTTTACCAAACTCAGATAGAGTATCAACGAGTAGCCCAAAACCATGACTGCGGCTTCCTCGGTACCTATGCGACTCCTTAAGCATCGAACTAAGTTGCTCGTCTCGCATCGAGCAGAGCATGGCTTGCATTTTCTCCAGCTCACTCTCTACATTCACGTTCACAAATACATCTTTGGGATCATTTAGTAAAATCTCAAGACATTCACCCGGTGCTCGACCGTTTTCAATCTCAGTTTGTGCCGCTACGGCAGCGGCAGCTTTCGGATCTTTTGAAATATCATTCACTGTTTGCAGACCGCTTAGCATGCTTCTGCCGGAAGAGGTCATAGTTGGCTGTCCGTCACATGCTGTCATGGAAAGCAGAGCCGCTACGGCTAACCCTGCTTTGATTTTTGAGAATAGGTATTTAAAAACTTTGTAACTAGGTACTCGTTGCATGAAACACTCCCTGCTTAGTTAATCACGTGTGTCTAACAATCACTTTATTTGTCGCACACACGTTTACATAACCCAGCGGGAGCTCTGATGCTTTATCCAGAATTGCGGTAAGAAATAAATTCTAGCGTCCAATCATATTTTGACCACAAACTCTCAGCGTTTGACCGTTGACACAAGTTGACGCATCGGAAAGTAAAAATGCCACCGCTTGGGCAACATCGTCTGGCTGACCGGCTTGCTTTAGCGAATTAAATCGCCTTGCTACCTCTCTAATAGTTAAGGGCAAGGCTTCAGTCATTCTTGTCTCGATAAAACCAGGAGCCACACAATTGAATCTTTCACGTCGGCCCTGACTCAAGAACGGAGTAAACGATTGTGCCCCTCCGTAAGCCATCGCTTCGGCGTAACCAATCAAACCCGCCTTGGCTGCCGAATAATTTGTTTGACCAGGATTGCCAGCGATGCCACTCACACTTGATAAAAAAACAAACGAGGCGTCTTTAGCGCAAATATAATCGTGATCTGGTCCCATCATCATATCGGTGATTGCAATCGGGATTTCAAAATTAAGTTTTAGCACAGACTCCCACTTTGACGGGCTCATCTTAAAAAGTGTTTTGTCGCGCGTAATTCCGGCGTTGTGCACGACGCCGTGAATGGGCGCCATCTCTCGTAATTTTTTAATCGTGGCAGCAACGGCGTCTGCTTGCAGAAGATCGATCAGTATCGGCATACCATGAATCTCTCGTGCAACCGCTTCTAGGGCGGCCACCTCTTGAGGACGATCAAGTAAAAGCACCTTACCGCCCTCGCTGGCAATACGTCGTGCGATTGCCGCACCAATCCCGTGCGCGGCACCGGTGACAAGAATTGTTTTATCTTCGAGTAGATTTTCAAATTTTTGATTTTTCACTGGGGGTGCCCCAGGAGGTGGTTCACTAACTAACAAAACTTGGCCTGTAACAAAGCTTGAGTGATCACTCAAAAAGTACCTAACAAGCCCACTGATATCCGCATGATGAGAGGAACTTTCCCCCGGCGGTAACACAATTAAATTGACCGTGATACCCCGTCCGCCTAACTCTTTGGCTAAGCTCCTCACAAAACCCGACAGGGCTTCCTGGGTGGCCGCTGCGACCGGAAAGCTTGGTCTTTGTCTTCCAACCAGCAAGATATGGGCACAGGGTAGCAATTTACCCGTGAGAGGGTGGAAATAATCATAGAGATTCTTCAGCTCACCTGGAGAACTGATCTCGGTTGCGTCAAATAAAATCCCATTAAGCTCCGACTGGTCACCTGAAATCTCGGCACCAGCGCTTAAAAGTAGGGATGCCAGATCTCCTTCAACGCTTGTCGAGTCCGTCTGACCTGGAGTCATAGCCTGCATGCCTGCTCCACCAATAGCAATCTTTCGTCCATTCAAGGTGCCGTGGGACCACGGCGCACGCTGCCGTTTAAGATTTTGTGGCATCGGGATAGGAATGCCCGTTTGTTTAACGACGCTTCTGGCAAGCTGGCTTCGGCTTAGCGACAAGAAAAAATCAGACATTAATACACCTCAAAAACTTATAAAATCACTTCGCGGTCGTTAGCCGACCTATCATGTGGGGTTTTACGCCGTTTTTCTCCAAAACACGCATTTGCATGACGCCGTCCTCCTCCCACCAGCGGTACCGCACGGTTGAAGGCAAAAAGACAGGAAGCTTAAACTCCGATTCAAACTTTATACCATCTGCCATCATTTGAACTGGGTGCATAGCGCAAGACCGTCCCACGATCCACATGCCGTGTAGCATCATGCCCTTAAACCCAAGAAGTTTTGCTGTGATCGCACTTAAGTGAATGGGATTTATATCGCCCGAAAGCCTTGCATATCGGCGTGCCATGCCCGGCAGCACATCCCACGAATCTTCGTGGGCTCCGACATGATTATGAACCGGGTTAGGGGCCCGTACACCATCGCGCTTTCGCACCGAGCTTCGTCGATACATGGTCAGGATCGTCGTTGAAACGACCTCATCGTTGACGATCGCCTCAGTCATCATGTCAAACTCGACGCCACGATCGACATCACGGTGACCCTCGATCCAGCAGCGGTAAGCGACGGGCTCATCGAGCTTGATGGCACGCTTCTGCTCGATTTGGGTGCGGAGGTGAACGGTTCCCATCGCTTGAAACGGGAACTTAGGATCTGACAGGTGGCGTAGGTGGGTCATAAACGTGGCAACAGCTGGAAACACCGGGGGAAGAACACCGTAATCCTGCAGTTTCCAGCAGGCACGAAGGCCATGATATAGGCTTCGACTCGAAGGTTTAGCCTTATGGTTGGTTTCAACCCGGGCGATAGTTTCGCCTTCTTTAAGGCCGGGTTTCGCCTTCATGGCTCGAACATAGGTCATTATAGAAAACATTATGGAAATCCTTGTCTTTTTTTGGCCGAGAACAGGTGGAAATTCTACTTAATTTCGTCTATCCTCGCCCCTCCAAAAATTGATTGTTTTTTGCGCACAAGGCTAGCACCCCGAAGACCCCTCATTATATAGATAAGGAAACCTTTTAAAGTGGCCACCCAAATAGCAGAACACTTGAGAAATATTTGTATTATTGCCCACGTCGACCACGGAAAAACCACCCTCGTGGACCATCTATTAAGACAAGGTGGCACATTCCGGGACAATCAAGAGGTCGCAGAGCGGGTCATGGACTCCATGGACCTTGAGCGGGAACGCGGTATTACCATTATGGCCAAGAACACGGCCGTTAAATATGGCGAAAAGAAAATCAATATCGTCGACACCCCAGGTCACGCCGACTTCGGCGGTGAGGTAGAACGTATTATGGGGATGGTCAACGGGGCAATCTTGCTGGTCGATGGCGCGGAAGGTCCACTGCCACAGACGCGTTTCGTTCTCCAGAAAGCTCTTCAGCAGAACCTTCGCATTATCCTCGTTATCAACAAAGTCGATCGCCCCGAGTGTGAAGGCGGCGAGCGCATCAGAGAAGTCCTCAACCAAACATTTGATTTGTTCGTCGACCTTGGAGCGAGCGATGAACAGGCGGATTTTCCAATTATTTACGCCTGTGCCCGTCATGGCTGGTGCACGACCGAAATGGACGAGATCCCCGCTCTTATCAGCGGTGAACGCAAAGGGTCGCTCAAGCCTATGTTTGATACGATCTTGAAGACGGTGGAGCCGCCGAAGGTTGACCTTGAAGCGCCGTTTCGAATGCTGGTTTCAAACCTTAGTTACAATGATTTCGTGGGTCAGCTGGGTATCGGACGAGTGTTCTCCGGCACCATTCGCAAGAATCAACCCACCGTGCGACGCGGCGTCAACGAGGCCGACCAGCCACTTGATGAAAACTTCGTGGCCACTAAGATTTACACCTATGACGGCCTTAAACAAGTCGAGGTCGATGAGCTACAAGCCGGCGACATTGGTCTTGTTGCGGGATGTCCCAACTATCAAATTGGTGACACCCTCACGTCAACCAAGGACGTTCCCATCATTCCGCGTGTAGCAGTTGAGCCACCAACGCTAGCCATGATTTTCTCTATTAATACCTCACCGCTGTCGGGCCAGGAAGGAGACGCCATCCAGTCCCGTAAACTCCGTGACCGGCTTATTAAGGAAACGCGCGTGAACGTGGCGCTCAAGTTTGAAGAAACCGATCAGCCCGATCAGTTCCGCGTCCTGGGGCGCGGTGAACTTCAATTTGCAGTTCTCATCGAGCAAATGCGCCGAGAAGGCAGCGAGTTCATGGTCGCTCGTCCTGCTGTTTTGTACAAAACCGACGCCAACGGTAATCGCCTAGAGCCAATCGAGTTGGCAGTGCTTGATCTTCCTGAAACCTACGCATCCGATGTCACAAGGTTATTCCAGGAACGACGCGGAATCTTGCAAAAGTATGAAAATCAATCCGTTGCCTCGACCGGCGGCGTTTCTCGCGTGCGTCTTGAAATCGAGGTCCCAACCCGCGGACTACTTGGTATGCGCAGTAAATACCTCACAGCCACCAGAGGTGAGGGTCTATTTAGCTCACAACTACTTGGCTACAAAGAACATCGTGGAGACATCATCCACCGGATCAACGGCGCCTTGATCTCAGACCGCGACGGTGAAACCGTTGAGTATGCGCTCTTCAGCGTCGAAGAACGTGGGACCCTGTTTGTTGGTCCGGGCGTGAAGGTATACGAAGGCATGCTTATTGGTGAACATGCGAAGGAAAACGACCTCAACGTGAACTGCTGCAGGGAAAAGAAACTCACCAACGTGCGAGCTTCCGGCGCTGAAATCCTGGTGACTTTGCGCACATTGCGCAAAATGAGCCTTGAGCAGTATATCGAGTGGATCGAAGATGATGAATGGATTGAGGTAACTCCACAAAATATTCGAATCAGGAAAAAGATCCTCAAGCAAAACATGCGTTCTGTAAAACGTGAGAGGGACTAAATGAACCCTGACAGAAGACCGGTCGTGATGCTCTGGGCGCTAGTGGCGTCTGCGGCATTCTTTGCTGGAGTCAGTTTTTACATAACCAAGAAAAACCCCCGCGATAAACGAACAGCCAGCATTCCTGTATACGGCGAGATCACCGGTAACTATGCTTTCACAGCTCAAGACGGCCGCACGATTCAGACAGGTTCAATGCTTGGTCAAACGTGGCTTGTGAATTTCTTTTTCACGAGTTGTCACGGACCTTGCCCATTGATGACGTCGCAAATTGCGTCGATTATGGCAAAGTTTCCAGAGCTCAAGGCGCTCTCCCTAACCACTGACCCCGAAACCGACACCGTTGATGTCCTGAAAGCTTACGCACAAAAGTTCAAAGCTGATCCGAACCGGTGGAGCATGGCTCGCGGTGACGAGAAAACCCTGCAACAGTTCGGTCAAGACGTTCTCAAGCTGCCCGTCGGCGAAACCCCCGACGCCCACTCGGCCAGGGTTGTCCTGATCGATAAAAAAGGCCAAATCCGCGGCTGGTACGACAGCCAAGAACCAGGTTTCGTCGAAAAACTAATTGGGGACACCCGACTGATTGAGTATTGATTGGGCAGCCCTCAGGGGGCCAAGAGGTTGTTGGCTTTTCTTCCAGGTGATTTTCTCTCCAAAACCAGTCCCGTTTCCAACTCCATTTCCTGAATGAATTTGCTCGAGCCGAGTGGTCGTCCGGTTCGAGTGTAGGTTTGTAGCTTTTTATCAAAATCACCACACTGATTCTCGATACCTTCTCGCAAAAATGCTAACCAACTATCTGATTGCGCCAAGATATCTGAAAATCCACTTCGACCATCAGCACCACCTTGGCAGGCCTGACTCGCGCTACTCCAAAGATAGGATCTGGGGTCATCGACCATTCGAGCTCTAACCGGGTTAAGCTCAATATACCTTGCGACAAGGGGCGCGTTGCTTGGTTCGACGGCACAAGAAAAAAACCGACCTTGCCAAAGATGACCTTGCCAGCATTGGCGATTATTTATGAATCTAGTGTAACTTTGGTGCGCGTTACCGACAGATTCTCGCAGGGAACTTTCTGATGGTGGAACCAACAACAAATGGACATGATTTGGCATCAAGCAGTAGGACAGTAACCCAACATTAAAGGCTTCCAAACTACTAGCCATGAATCTTAAATAGGATCTGTAGTCTTCATCGCAGAAAAATACTTGCTGTCGTCTATTTCCACGTTGTGTGACATGGTGAGGCAAACCAGGAATAACAATACGTGCTGAGCGCGGCATGACGCAAACGCTACGATGAATTTCATTTTAAGAAAATAAAAAATTGAACAAGTTACCCAGATGTCTTTGGAGCTGATTAATCAATACTCAATCAGTCGGGTGTCCCCATTTAGATCTTATTTGAAGCATCCGCAGCAATACATAACAACCCAGCGCGGCCGCTAAATGCTTTATAGCGTGCCCACTCACCATACCGGTTGTCAGAATCCAGATCTGACGGTCGCGGTCTTCCGTAATTTTCGCGACAACGTAGCACCCAAGTGCGAACATGATCATGTAGCCGTGCGAGTATTTCGGCGGACAGAACATCATCAAAAAAGGAATCGCGAGTAGGGGGAAGAACTGCACGAAAGCATACATGCGAAGATCTCCCACTCCATAGCTTTCTGTGACAATCCAGTAAACAGCACTAAATAAACCCATTAATGTTAAAGGCCATACTAGCACTACATAGGCTCTTTCACTGACGCGCTCTCCAATAATCGCGGCGAAAAGACCCATAAAACCAACGGTCATCGGCAGGCGGTCCCAAAAGAGTCCGAAATTGTCAGGGTACCAGTGGTAAAAGCCGGATCCAAAAGCTGTCAAAAAAACTCCCGTAAAAAACAGCATCCATCCAAGACTTTGCGGGAAACCTGTGGGATCAGTTTGACCGCGCGCAATCAAATAACGAAGACCCATGAGTCCCACGATCGCAAACGGCGCGTTTGACAAAACATTTTGCCAATTCGGAATAAACCCCAGGCTCGTCTCATCAGCGAATAAATGATAACTCGTGTCTTGGGGTATCGGGTCAATTGACATCAGTACAAGACCGACCAAAAACGCCAAGACCCCCAACAGGGACAGTCTGCCTCGCTCTGTGTGAATCTTATGCTTGGTCATGCCTAACTGATCCAGATGGTTGAGCGCAGACTTGCTGCGATGCTGCTCTAATTATAAGCGATTAATGGATAACCTCAAAACTTTCATCAAAATGCCAAATTATAAGACGAAAGCCCTCGCTTTGACTGCGTATTAAATGACAAATGATCGATCGCCCGATTTTAAATTTTTTCAATATTTTCAGATTCTTAAAGAATAAAAATTGCCCCCCCCCTAAAGTTCCGCGACAAAGCCTCCGAGGGTTAAAGAAGAGCACTTTTGGGTCCAGTGGTCTCCGAAGTTTGGAGTCGTAAAAAGTGGAACGTCGCGCAATAAAGCCTTCTGTACTGTCCCGCATTCTGAGCACTGCTAGCTTAGCCGTGATCATGGCATCGCTTTCGGTGTCCGGGTGTATGAAGGGATCAAAGTCCGCAAACGACGCTCGCGGCGGCGCTAAATTCAAAGCGACCCCGGGAGAGCTAAAAACCAGTTACCCGCCAAACTATACGATGGAATCACCCATCAAATTTACCATCACAACCCTCGAAGGCCGACCCATACCAAACGTCCTCACCGACTTTCGCGCCTTTGACATCACCGCGGCTCACCAAGCGGGCATCAATGATGAAGCTATGCGCGCTGAAATGATTGCAAAGTGGAATGACAGCAATTTCATTATGAGCTCTAAAGGCTCAATCGACTCCGCAAAATGCGATGCTGGATTTAGTCGCGAAGCGTGTGTGGGGATTTTGTCAGGAGCATCCTCAACCACCAACCAAAACGGGGACGCTACTGTCGGCTTTTCAACGCCAAATGCACCAGGCGCCGTGGTAGCAGTAGCGGTGAGAGTGCCGGAAAATAGTAACGCGTCTGATTTGGTCGAATTTGTCAAAATTAGAATGACCACGAACGATGAATTCGCAAATAGCGGAGTCTCTCCCATACAATCGGTGCTACTAGTTATTCCACTGCTGTTTGATAAGGATGGGAACCAGGTCGTCAAGTCAGGCTCAACGTTCAACCTAGCTTTGTACGCTCCAGGCGTTCCCAACACGGAAGCTGGCAAAGGCTTTTCTTTTACCTTCACCACCACGGGATCAGGCGATATTCTGGCCTCAGATGGTACTATTGTACCGAACGGCGCACTAAGCTGTGAGTTCCGAAACTCTCAATGTATCGTGCCAGGCGGACCTTTCAGGGTCATGAAACCAGGCTCCGTTAAATTTGAGACCAGGCCCAGTGACCCAAAATTTCCCGTGAAGCCGGCCGCTCTATCGGTAACGTCAACAACCGGGGAAGCCCAAGAGTTGATTCTATCTCTGACTGATGCAAGCAAGGGAGTAACGCCAGCATGCGTCAACAAAACAGACGTTAGCCGAGCTTGTTTTACCATGACGGCAGGTAAAGACGTGACTGTCTACCCGATGCTCGTAGATGCCGGCCTCAACTTCGTTGCATATGTAGACACTGAGATCACACCACAAACCACCAATGATGCTCTAAAAATCGATCAGATCGAGCGAAGTGGTAATTCAATCATACTGTCACCCAGGGAGGCTGGCGCCGGATTTATCAACATTCGACGTAGCGACTCCGTAAGTTCTGCACCCCAACAGACAATGCGTTATGAAATCCTGCCGGGCGAGCCCGCGAGAATAGAAGTACTTAGCGAACGCGCTACAGCAACGTCATCCACCGAGCAAGCCACAAGAGATTTTGCAACAAAAATTACAATTTTGGACAGATTCGATAATATTTGTGTCGGGCTTCAAGCGGATCTTGCAATTGAATTAACGCTGGAAGGAAGCACTGCTGGGTCAACACCGCTGACAGCTCAGTTTCCTGCAGGACTTTTCCCCGATAACTACCAATTACCCCCCACTGTGTCGGCGGTTAATTTAGTTGATCATACGTCGAATCCGGTCCAGATCATCAATGGAACCGGCGTGACCACACAAAAGTTCCGAGTCGAGAAAGCGTCGCAACTCGTGCGGATCAGGGTCGGGCAACACGCTCTAACTATTCCTGGCACCAGGACTTACAACAACCTTGAACAAATAAACAACGCAAACTCCATAATAGACATAATTGCTGGACCCGCCAAATTCTCACTCCTTAGAAAGGCTCCGGGAGGAGTCGGAGGGGCATGGAAATCGGAGACCATCTCCGAAGCCACACCGGAACTCGGCATTCGAATCAGAAGTGATCAGGAACACTTTTTCTACAACGCAGCCTATGATGCTGCCGGAAACTATACAGGCGAAGACGTGCCCTCCAAATTTTTTGGCGTAGACTACCGAATGAGTGGGGTATGGACAGATTCAAGGACCACGGCTCAATTATCGTTCATTCGCCAAAGCTCAACAACCGATCTCGGAAAATACTCCTCTCTTGTCGCACTGAATGCGCCCGGCGATAATGGATGCCCGGAGCCAAATCCCAGTGCAAATCCAAACGTAGATCCTGCGCTAGATGATGTTCCAGACAATATGCCTCCGCGCAATCGTGCTAACGTCGACGGATTCATTTACTGCGGCCTTCACCTTGGCCTGACTAAGAAATCCGGACGAGACACCTCATTCAGATCAACAGGAATTGGTGGAACAGGTAGAATCCTTGCCGTTCCGGATAATCCTGAAATTGAACCCGCTATCACCCCAAGATTAACTCTTGCCGCAGGTGTCGCGACGAAATATGCTTTCGAGTACCGAGATCCAGACACCGGCGCAATCATCAGCACTGCAAGAAAAGGCCTTGCAGAATACAAGCGACCGATTCCTGCCGGCCAAGAATTTAGAATTCACATTCTTGCGCTTGATTCCGAAGGCAACGTCGCTGAATCTCACCAAGGAGAAAAAACATTCACAATCGTAAGCTCCGCAAATGAAAGCTGGGGCGCTTTAAAACCAATAACTCCAAACGCCACGACCACCTCTGATAAATGCTATTTCCCTGAATATAATCCTGGGGAAACCATCCCTCAAGGCGTGACACTCTCCCAGCAAGAGCAAGAGGCGCGAGCGCTTGGAGTTCCAAAGGGTCATTGTCTGTTCAAGTCCGTCGCGATTGTCGACGATAATCTGGTTACGTCCCCCGCGAGGTATAGGCTTGTGGATGTGCGCCAGCAGACATTGATTTCAGTCAAAGAGACCACAGCGAATAATGCGGCGATGCCTGGTTTGCATGCCGATCTTATTGAGGTCACCGCAGGTCCTCCAAAACGGCTTTACTTCACCGATAAAATGGGAATAAGCCTGACAGATCGGGGTGGGCCACAGTCTGGGGCATTACCGCAGATACAAGTGAAAGTTCAGGCTGGCAAAGTGGTCAAAGTAGGACAAAGCGTTCAACCATGGGCTATCGCCGTCGCAGACGAGTGGGGCAACTGGCTTCAGGATGCGAATATGGACGAAATTGAAATCACCGGGTTTGACTCAACACTGAACAGCCTCGAGGGGTTTTTCAATCAAATCACCGGAACTCCGGCGCCCGTATTTACAGAATCAGAACTGTTCACCGAGAAAAGAGACTCGGACGACAACATAATCACTCGTGCCAAATTTTATCGGACGGACATCCCCGCTCAACTTAGTGAGATCGCATCAACAGAAAAAAGGCTGCTTACGAGTTCCTCGGAGTACCGCGAGGATTTTAGGGATAGCTTTCTAGCTCAATACCAGATTGCTTATGTCCCGCAGAATAGAACTGGAAAAGGCTTTGCGGTAGCAAGATACAAGCCGGTAGCCGCGGAATCCCTCGTGGCAGGTGAAACCTATGAAATAACCGACGTCGGCAACACTGCTTGGGCAGATGTTGGCGCGATTGGCGAAAATGCGGTTGGGCAGCAATTTAAGGCCACAGGACCAGGAGCCGGAACCGGACGAGCCAGAAAAGTTGCAATCGGTTGGCCATCTCCCTATCTCGACGTTCGCCCTGGTGAAGCCGAACATATTGAGACAAAACTTTTGGCGGGCAACGGCTTCAACGCTGAGGCGGCAAACATGAGTATTAAGGCGTCTCAAGTCTGTAACACCGTTGTAATCAGTATTCATGACGCCAAACACAACATCATCGATTACAGCGGAAGCGTCATGGGCGCCTTCAAATTGTTCAATTCAAATGCAGACGATCCATACGCATTTAATACAGCAGATCCTGAATCATACAGCTTCTCAGTACTAACTCAACAAGCCACGAAAGACTACTACGAGACAGTTAACAGGCCACTTAGCGTTGGACCATTCAATGATGCATTTGAGATTTTAAGTGCGGCTGAGACCGATGGCGGCGGTGCTTTATGGAGTACTGCATCTGGGGCCATAACCGAAAAGGCTCCAATAAAGAACTTCTGGACTGGAACTGTGAATATAAGTGCGGGGAAAGTGACGCTACCAGGGAGGATTTGCCTATATAACGGACAAAAAATCGTGAATGGCGCCCTCGCATCCGGCGTTGAAAAATTCTTCCAAGTCGATCTTGCGCCTGACTCTAATCCAGGACGCTTTAAGGGGCTAACGTCCCGGGGCGAAGGCATCCGTTATAAGGGCGCCAACAATACAACAGTTGGTAGCACTCTATCTGGAACCGAGCTTGCGCATCAGGATCTCGTCACGTTTCAGGTAAGCCCTAACACCGTTGATCATTTGCACCCAACATTTGATGACTCCAACCCCACATATGCTCATATCCCGAATGAGAACGAACTAAAGAAGAAGATTGTCCCACAATTGAACATTTCCGACCCAAACACATCAATTGTCGTCGTCGATGAACCTTGTCCAGCATGGCACTGTGGAGAAACCCAGGTGTATTGGCACAGTCATGACAGCGCGCACAATTATCTTGGCCCCGCCAGCACAGCAGGCTTTGCTATTGATTCGAGTACAGTACCCGCCGTTGTTGATAGAGACGCCAACAACAATATCTTAACTGGCCCAAATGGAGCACCAAGAATCACCATATTCCCATCAGGCACATCCAGAACGCTTGCCGAATCCCTAACTGGAAATTACAATATTCGAGTCAGAAACAATCAAAACGTATTTAATACAGGGGCTGTTGGACACAGCTTCCGTAGCGGTTTTAACTTTCCTGTACTTCCAGGCCCTCCGAAAAAATTAACCGCTCAACAGATTATCTCCGGCATTCAATCAACAGACACTCCTTTTGGAATTTATTGGGGCCTTCTAGACCAATATGACAACCCGGCAGGATCAGGCGGGTTTGAAGCATATTCCGGTGATACGACGCGCAACATGACGGTTGGCCGAACCAGTAAAATTTATTGGAACCGCCTCGGCAGTCAAACTGAACCGCCATCAAATGCACCAATAGCAGCAGCCCTCAATCCGATAGACAACCATAAGCCTAAATTGATGGGATCCAGGCTTTCCCATGGGACAGTAGGCACAGCTATTACAAAAGTTCACCAGGCGAGCAACAACCAGCGAAATTTTGCCGTATCGCAATCAGCGACCATCGATAACCAGCAGTCAATCTTAGTAAGAAGTGACGAGGATATTGAGATTAAGATTGACGTTATTGATAATAACGAGGTCACTTGGTGCAAAAACAATCCACAAGCTTGCTGCATCAATATTGTAAATGGCGTATGTCAAGATCCGGCCGGCGCAAAAACGTTCAAACTTAACCCGCCACTTCGACTAAAAGCCGTCGCGGGCTCCCCAACATCTGTGACCGTTACCAATCGATCTGACTTTACTGCAAAAGATTATATAACTGCTAACTTCACGTCCATTTTCTCAGGCGCTGGCGGACCGAAAGACATCTATCCATTGGGACCAGATCCGGAGCGCATCATTACCAGTTATGCGTGTGATAAAGACCAATACGGCAACGTTGGTGACTGTCTGAAAAACGCTACATTCTCGCTAGCAGATATCACCGGTGGTCCAGGTGTCGCCTCTGCGGTGGGAGACACCAATAATGTGAACGTTTTCAGATGGAAGCCAGCAAAGCCAGGATCATTCAAGATTACGGTAACAAAAGACGCCCGCACATTCACCTCCGATACGATCCTTGTAGGGGCAATGCCACTAGCCAAGTTTTCCATCAGCAATTTTAATCCGTCGCACCCCGTATACACACCAGCTACCTCCGATGATGGAACACAACTTAAGATTAAAGCTGGACGGATCCTGGAAGCTAAAGTTTGCATGACCGACCAGGCGGATAACATCATAACAGAACCAGTAATCATCAATAACACAACGGTTACAAATCCGGATGCTGACAATGTCCGGTTGAATTTCAATGCCCTTGGTGTGCCATTCAACCTTGAAGGACGCAACATTGAGATATCAAAACTCGGCGACACCACCAGCTTCACAAGCTTACCACTTGGCGTTGATCATGAGTTTGACTTTAATGATGGATGCACAACGATTTTTGTAAAAGTTGTGGCAAAAGGACAATACACATCAGATATTTTAAGCGTAACTCACCAAGACCCAATTCAATTGAAAAACATTGTGGGCCAGGGTCTTAGAGTCGACGAGGTCGAGGGCGAAGCACTTGACCATTTTGTTACAACCGCTGAGAGACTGAGCCAGTTTCCATTAATTAATTCAACCGAAGCATGGGCGACCCCTGGAACCACCCTCAATCCACAAGACTACGCAGAACAAGGCGGCAACAGATTTGATCTGACTATTTATCCAAGAGACCAATACGGTAATAGCATTGAAGTCAGTAATTTATCTGTTAATCTGGGTCTTCGGGATGGCCAGGGACCAATCGTCAACAGATTCCCACTTTGCCCACCAGGACAAACGGCGCCAGCTTGCTTAACCCGCGACCTTAGCGGTGATCAATTAAAAATCGAGGGTCTCGCATTAGATCTAGGCGGGCAGGGCGTTTATATTAACGCGACGGCTACAACAGGCGGTGGTGTTAAGGGGATCTCCCCTCAGTTTTCAACGTTCATAAACTCCAAGTCTTCGCTAAAAACAATTAAACGCTACAATATTGGGTCACCAGCTTCAACTTTGATTCAACCAGCCCTCACAAGTCTAACTGTCACGGCGGTTGATGCCGGTAACCTGCCAATCATTGGTATTCAAGACGCTCTAAATAATCCAAGCTTGGGATTCACTTGGCAGATCGCATTTGAGGATGGATCTTCTTACCAGCCGAACACCTCGCGCTGCTCAGCAGTATTGCCTAGACCGCAATTCGTACAATCATCTGCAACCGTGACAACCATGGCACTTGCCCGGTCTGGTCGAGTCAGGATCAATATTCAAGATAATCAATTAACACCGGCTAGCTCATCAAATAACTCAATTACAGCCATAAACTCCGCAGCGGGAAAACCCACATTTGAATTAACTTGTCTAACTAACCCTGGAAATCAACCCTGCAACGGCACTGAAGCAGCACCATTTGAAATCCAAGGCTCACCAACGAGTCAGTTCGACCTAACTCTGTCGGCATTTGATACCTGCAGAAATCCAGTACCATTGCCCATATCGGCTTCAATTAAGCTTGAAACGTTCCGTCCGGCGGATTTTGGCGCAATCGTCTCAGAAAACCCAGGAATAATGGAATCTCTCAACCCAATTCCAGTTGACGGTTCACATCAGCTTCGCTTCATTAGAGATAACTCGACTCAGCAGTCCAAGGCCATCACAAACCTCTTCCACAGAAGCTCAAATCATAATATCAAATATATAATCGATCAAAACTCGATCGACTACGAGACGATGCTTCAAAGTGTCTACCACAAATACACTAGCGCTCCCGGCACTGTCTATGAATACGTTATACAACCAGTCGAACCGACTACAAACTTGCAAACTGCAGTAGCTGGAGTCCCAGTCAAGTTTAGAATGCGCGCTGTCGACAGGGTTGGCCAACGCGTTTATGGTGCCGATACTCATTTGAATACCCGTCAATTTACATGGTCTGGTCCATCTAAGGCTCCAAACAATGAAGATCCCATATTGCCCACGAGCATTTCTTTCACCAACGGGGAGACAGGTGATTTATCTGCAACGTTCAAAAAGGAAGAAAGCTTCAACTTCAAAGTAACTGACGATTACTCTCCCGGTCAGCTCCCAGGAGGGCGAGGACCCGATGGTAAGAGAATCAGTGATTCTTCACTCGGATTAACCGCCGTTAGCCAGGCCGCTCCAGACCGTTTTGATATGAAACTGACAACCGTCGTTGCTGTCGACGGACAAAACCGCCATGAAATTACAACGGGACGAGGTTATGATGTCGAGATCACGGCATTTGATAAATACGGAAACCTCGCAACCAACATCGGAAGTCAAGCCCTCCAATTTCGCTGGAGCAATGCAAGTAATAGTGATATTCCTGCAGACTTGATCGGTACAGGGGGTACTGCAAACGGTAAACTTGCAGCTAGTCAATACACCCCAAAAAGTCCAAGCGACGCTACATTCACGTTTGATCCAATTACGGCAAAATACACAACCACGGGGGGGCAATTCAGCATCTACCGAGACGGAGAATTCCCGACTCTTTCTGTGACAGCGCCATCTCTACTTCGTCAAGACAATCAAGCCATTAGTAAATCCTTGCAATTTAAGCCTAGATCAGACGGACATACCAATTATGTCCGTATTACGGATCAACCCACGTACTCGCCGGCAGCCGACATGACAAACCGCTCTATCAGCTTGCAGGCTACACAGACTAAAAGTTTCTACGCATTTGGCTTTGATGCCTACGGTAATCAAATCGGATCTTTTGCACCTGCCGCTTGGCAAGATTTCGGCTTTAACAGCGGCCCCGGCGTCGAAGTACTATCCACAAAATCTGGACCCTCAACGACGTTCACAGGTGTGAAGGCTTTAGCGGGCTACCTAGAAGTGAACTGTACCCAAAACGGTCAGTATCCCCAATGTTTGAAAGGAAAGACCGGGACAATAACTGTTTCACAGGGACCGTTGGTCGGTTTCGCCGCTGTTCTCCTGTCACCAAGTTCGATGGGAGCCAGTGGCTTTACTGAACAGCCAACGGCAAATGCCGGCGAAGAAATTAAATTCAAGCTATGCATGAGAGACGCGCGGGAAAACTTCATCACAAGCCCTGTCTTGGCAGCTGACGGAGTAACTACAATTACCGATCCGGAGGCAAGCCTTTTGATCCGAATCAATTCGAATGTACAACCTAGTCCGGAGGGCCAAAGCATCCACTTGTCGACCGGCTCCGGAGCGGGGTTTGATGCAGGGATTTTAAACCTAACTGATAACCAACCAGAGCTCTTAGATTTTACACAAGGCTGTACCAATCTCGCGGCAAAAGTCTACGGGGCAAAACGTTACTCGAATGCGACATTACTCAGTTTTGCTTATGACACAATTGATCACATTACAAATAGCCCTCGAGTTGCTTCAGGTGTCGCACTACGGACCTACGAGATAATGCCAGGGCAACTGGACCATTACGTCACAAAAGTGCAGAACGCCGCAACAACTCCAGTCATTAACAGCGTACCCGGCTGGTCTACTCCCGCAACCGAAACACGCCACGCCAATGATGGCGGCAATCGATTTGATGTACTCGTTTACGCACGAGATGTTTACGGTAACAACACACCCATAACCGGGTCCGTAAATCTCTCACTTGTCCGCGGCACTAACTATGCCGATTTTCCTAGCTCAAGGAATCTGCACTGTGATCCCGCTCAATCGCCAACTAGTTGCCGAACGCTGACATTCTCTAATTCAGCTGAGGCAAGAGTTGACAAAGTCGCCATTGATCTCGGAGGACAAACACTTTATGTCGCTGCCAATGGCGGCGGCAAGACAACATCGTATTCTTGGTCTGACCTCATCACGGCCATCTCTACTGCGAAGACAATTAAAAACTATACTGTCACAGCCCCCATATCTGTTGAGGCAGGTGTTGAATTCATCGCCGAGGTAGCAGCCAAAGACGCCGGCGATGAAGACGTTATCGGAGCCGATGGCATCTTAAATGGAATGACATATACTTGGCTCGACGGAAGCAGCCAGCCTTTAATAAGCCACAGCATCAATGGTCACCAGATATCTGCGCCGACTATTTTCACAGGAAATTCCCGCTTTAGCTCCGGTCGCGCGAACGCTCGACTGACATTAGTTAAAGCTGAAAACGGGCTTAAAATACTTCTTAAAGATGAAAACGACACCGCTGCCACAAATAGCGGACAAACAAATGTCTCCTCGGGCCGAAGAACATTCTACAGCATAAGCTGTAAGACTCAGCAAAATGACACTGATTGTAGTGGTTCTACAAACGGCGTCATAAACTGGCACTCTTTTGCTGCCTCACCATCTCTGGCAAATCAGTTTAAACTTACAATCTCGTCAAAAGACTTCTATGGAAACGATAGGCTCCAAACTAATGCTTCACCAAGAATCGTGCTCACTGTTGATATGCCATCGATAGCACCAGCTGCCGGCCGTCTAGAACAAGCGGAAAACCCCGTCAATCCTGCTACTTTCACAGGCCTAAATGTTTCCGCAAGTATGATCAATCGACACGAGGTCACTCTTGATAAGCTTTACCATCGCTCAGGTAACCACAAAATAACTTATTCAATTGACATACCTACCGGCAGTGATGCTGAGATGTCTTCTGGTGGGTATGTGTATCATGAATATACCCCACATATTGACATGATTGAGCGCTTTGCCATTAGCGGAGTACCGTCAACAACGATTACAGCTGGGACAAACATGACCAGCATTGGGCTCATAGCTTACGATATCGCTGCCAACGTCATCCGTGGGCTTGATACCGACTTACAGGGATTCACATACAACTGGAGCGGTCCAACGGGGACAGGGGTTCAAGCACACACTATAGATATGGGAAGCAAAGAATTCCAAAACGGGGCTCTGACACTTCCAAGTGTTATTCTGCGAAAACAAGAGACAATCTCGGACTTCCACGTGATGGCGAGCCAAATTCAGAAGCGAAGCACCGCTATTGGCAGTCGAAATGTTGTCGCGGCAACGCCAAGCAAGTATGTCTTGACAGGGCTTCCAACGAATCCTGTTGCCGGCACGCCATTTTCTCTGACCGTCAGCGCGGTTGACACGTTCGGCAACGTTAACAGAACATGGCCAGAAGACCAACTCACTTACGTCCTAACAAATGATGAGTTAATCTCAAGTAAATTAACGGACCCAGTCACACCGCACCCGACCATCAGGCCGTCCAATGACTCAGAGGCAATGGCATTTACCCAGGGGCAAAGGACTTTAACGAACGCTTTCACGTTATTTAACTCAAACCCAACAACACTTGCGGCGAAACGCGCTGTCAAACTAAAAGTCACCGGCACAGTAATAGCCGGCACAGCAAATAGCACAGCACTTGTGTCAGACGAGACCACAATGACCGTTGAGCCGAGTACACCAAAGTATGTGCGAATCGGCAATTCATCAACATACAGCGATGCCGCCGATGTTACTGGACAAAGCCTTACGGTAGATACTGCGACACGACCAACGTTATTTTCGCATGTGTTTGATGAATTCGGAAACTATCTTGGAAATCTCAGCTCTTCATGGTCAACGAACCCATCAAGCTTAGTATTGAGCTCCAGCAGCGGGGGCAGCACTCAACTCACTACTGCAACCACTGCAAGCGGAAGCATCACCGCCACATGCACGGCAGGTGCAACATGCAACACCCATGCCACAGTAAATATTAGCGTAGGAACGTCTCCACTTGCTGCTTTTACTCTGAGGTATGCGACCGAAGTGCACAATACAACAACGCCGACGTTTACTGCAGGAGAGGTCATCCCTCTAAGACTCTGCATGGTGGACTCGAGCGGGAACGTAATCACGACGTCAGTTGGTCCAAGCAATGATCCGATTACCAACCCTAACGCAACTCTGCCCATCACGTTTACATCTCGTGTAAACCAAAACAACGAAGGCAAGTCGGCCGCTTACGCATTCAACGCCAGCTTTACAACCGGCTTTAATCCATTCACTCAGATACAACAAGTGACCTTTAGCCAAGGCTGTGCTGATATATATGCACGAATATTCAACAGACATTCAACCGCTAACATAGCACTGCTATCGGCCTACTACACAGACACAAAGCAAAATAAAGAAATTGGTGGATCAGGTCTAACTGTCGCTGGCATCAATCCTGGACCACTCGCTAGGTATGCCGTCTCGATCCAAAATGCTATTCCGGTTGCTCCTGGGTTTGTGCATGTCAGCGCATGGTCAGACCCCTATTCAGGTACTCGCTACGCTAATAATAATTCGGGCAATCGATTTGACGTCATAGTTACAGCTAGAGACGAGCATGGAAACGACGTCAATGGCAATGGACGTAATATTACCTTAAGGCTAGTGAAGTCGGATGAAACACCATTTACTCCTGAGCGGTCACTTAAGTGCAGCACTGCTGAAATTACAACATGCGGCCAGGGCGTGATACCAACCAGCCAACAATCGGTAACGATTTCAAATCTAGCGGTAGACTTTGGAGGCCAGTCGATTCGCGTGATAGCAACTGACGCTGACGGAAAAAATAGTCTCGGCAATCTCAACTCCACAACCATCTCGCCAATTACATCTTGGCGAACTGTAAAAGACTACTCTGTATCGTTATCGGACGCTGTCTTCGCATCAGCCAACACTAACGTCAAGATTATCGCTCGAGACAACTATGATGAGCCCGTACGAAATGCTGACGCAAGTTTGAATATTGGACCATGGGGATGGATTGATGCCAAAACGTCAACAAACATGACAGATGGAAGTCACAGCGTCGGCAACAACAACCCCTCGTTTGGAACAATTAGCTTTAATCAAGGCGAAGCAAATATTAACGCAGTATTCACCAAAGCCGAGACAATTCGACTCGCCCTCATAAATGAAAATACAAATAGACCTTCTATAAATACATTTGACACAATAATCTACCCTGGCGCTTCGACTCGTTACAACATAACTTGTCTGACACAGGCGGGAGACGCAAACTGTTCTGGTAGCAGCACGTTGAGTCACAACCTCCCTGCATCAGTCACAACGGGCAAGTTCAAGCTAAGAGTTCAAGCTCAAGACAACTTCGGTAACCCCAAGTCCGGAGGAACGGTTCCTATACTTTTAACAGCAGGCAATGGAATGGCTATGGCCCGTCTAGAGTCCACCAATGCTGTGCAGCGCAATACGTCATTTCAAATAATTGCTGATACTCAAAATACAAATGGCGAAGCTGTTATTGAACACCTTTATTACCATGTAGCCCAACCAATTACTTATTCCGCTGCAGGGTTTACAACCAATACATCCACATACCACAACTACACCCCGCACATTGATATGGTCAAAGACTACACCATCAGTGGGTTTTCGAATGTGATTGCAGGTGTAGCCACGACCTTTACAATTCAAGCGAGAGATGCTGGAAACAACAATGCTGCAGGAATAGCAACAGAACTTAATAATCTAAATTTCTCTTATCCAAATAGGGGAACTGGTACAGCTCCTAACGACCCATCAAATCCAGGCAGTAAACCAAACTTTAGCGCAACCGGCGTCTCAGATCCAGTACCGATAACATTCAAGAAGGCGGAAACTATTACAAATTTCATCGCACGGGATAATTATACGTCACCCAATAGATCTAGCACCTCGACAACAGTCGTCGTGCAGAGCGCTACGCCAAGACTTTACGCGCTCGTTCCAAGCGAGACAAAGCCATTTGCAGGCACACCTTTTAATGTCACTGTCACGGCTAAAGATGATTTTGGTAATGACGTTGCGGGCTGGGCAGATAACCTCTCATTCAGCTGGAACAGTACAGCGTCGACAGTAGGCTCGAACATCCCGACAGTATTCTCAGGATCTGCAAGCCCGTGGGCAGGTGGAAAGTTTACAACGCCAAACAGCTTTACGATATTTAGATCCAACTCATCATCAACCTCTGAAGCAGATTCCGAGAAACCAACTCTTTACGTCACGGGAACTAAACAAGGCTCAGACACAGCTACAGGCAACCAGCTAACAGGATCGTTCACGTTTGAAGCAACCAGACCAAATAGCGCTCTTAGCTACGTCAGGGTGACATCTGGAGATACATATGTCGCAGCTCAAGAATTAACTACTCCAGGAACTGTCTTCGCCGACACGACTTATCGATACTATTCATACGGCTTTGATGCTTTCGGCAACTTGAGAGGACCTCAGTCAGTTAGCTGGTCGGGAACAGTGAGCCTTCAGGATAAATTCCAGTCTCTAACCGGCATTGCATCAACAATGGCGCCTACATCACCTGGTACCGGCACCTTAATAGCAACATGTGGCCAAGGCTGCACACAGTATCAAAGTGGACTCTTTACAATTAATACAGGCGCAGCTAGCCAAACAGTATTCTTAAAACCATCAACGACAGTTAATGCGGGCTCTTTTATCGTAAATCGCCTTTATAGGATTGCCTCCGTTGGAACTACCGATTTTACCACGATTGGAGCAAGCTCCAATAACGTGGGAGTAGAATTTACTGCCACTGGTGCTGGCTTAGGAACTGGCACAGCAACGACTAACTCTTTTGACATAACAACTGATAACTGCATCGAAGTACAAGTACAGATAAGAGACCGAGCTAACAACCCCGTTGCTGCTAGTGGTGACATCCCTGTCACATTCACATCCAGCGGTGGGGCCGGGCAGTTCTTTTTAGATCAAAACGCATGTACTACAGCTATTTCTGCCTCAAACCAACCAAACCAAGAGCCAGATTTCAACAGATTTGCTAACGACACGACTTTGACCGCTATTACAAACCCCGCGGGAAGACAGCAAATCATCCCAAGTGGAGCAAGCAGCGTTTCTGTCTGGTATTCCAACCGTACAGTCAATAGTGCTGTATCAATCACAGCCACTCCAGCGGGACAAACAGCCACGTCTGTCTCTCTTAATACTGTATCCCCAGGAGTCCCAAGAAGAATTAGTATAAACACTACGAGCCTATCGATTAATGCTAGTGGTGTATCAACCAACAACTGCGCCGCCATGACGTACACATTCCAAGATGTGTGGGGTAACAACTCTCCTATCACAAGTAATGCGTCCATGATGTTCAGTACAGGACTAAACAGCACGGGCATTTTCTACGCTAACAGTGATTGTACTGGGGCTCTCAGTCTTAGCAATTCTATATTCTCAAAAACCGTGACTGCTAGTGCCGATTCGCCGAGAGCTAGTGACATTGTTTACTATGCTGATGTAAATGCCAATCAGTCCACGCTTAGTGTTTTGGGAATTGATCCAGGTTCTTTTGGATCGCGCTCACAACTTTTCACAGGCGGAACAGCTTACAGCGTTGTTAATACTCGACAGATTACTGCCAACGTAAATCCAGGGCCATTCGGCTTCACGTCGGCCTCTGGCCAACAGCTCCGGTACCCATTCACCATCAACTGGACTGCGTCATCGGGTGCAAGAGATTACTCCATGTTCTACTTGAGTGGAAATAATGCTAACTGCTCATCAGGCATGATTCCAGTTCCCTCGACTAGTGTGACAATCGCTGGCAGTGGCACTGGCACATCTGCTTCATTCGCGAATACCGGCTCGATGCTGGCTGACGGCAGCTATACTTTATGTTTAAGGGCAAATGGACATACAGGATCTCTTCTGAGTGGCTTGGCTCAAACATCGTCCAGCACAAATAATACAGCGCCAACTCCTTACACGGCAAGTATAAATGTAACTATTGACAATGCTGCGCCAGTATTTAGCAACACAAGCGTGGTAACCGCTACACCTGGAAAATCCTTTACACCTCAGGTTAGGTTTACGTTAAATGAGCCAGCTAAAGTAGTTCTATACTCTGACAATACCTGTGCTGCCAACAAAACGATCTCTGGTGAAGTCAACTTTACTGCTGGGAACTTGATTAACCAAACTATAACAACTAATACTCTCGCTGATAATTATAATGGTACAATTCACGCAATCGCGACAGACCCAGGACTTGTATCCTCAGCCTGTACGCCGATAGGTCTATACCGTCAAGATACCGAAGCCCCCACCGTACAATCTGTATCTGCATCGAATAACAACGGATCATTCAAAGCAGGAGACGTCATTACCGTGCAAGTCACCTTCAGCGAAGCTGTGACAGCAGTAGGAGCGACGCAAATAACGCTGGCCACTGGCGGAGCTGGCACGGCTGTCAATTTGACAGGCGGCTCTGGAACTAGCGTTTTAAGTTTCAATTATACGGTTGCAGCTGGTGACACGTCATCAGATCTTGACTACTTCAGCACATCAGCTCTCGTGGCTGGGACTAGCATACGAGATGCTGCGGGTAACGACGCGACCTTAACTCTTGCATCACCGGGCACCGCTGGCAGCCTAGGAAATAGCAAAAACCTCGTTATTGACACGACCGCCCCAACAGTGGGCTCAATTAGCACTAATAAAGCAGCAGGTAACTACAGAACTGGTGAGGCTATCGCTATCAGTGTTAATTTCAGTGAAATTGTGAACGTTTCTGGTACTCCGAGAATCACCATGAATACTGGTGCCGTTGTGGATTACGCTTCTGGTACAGGCACTTCAACTCTGGTCTTTAATTACATAGTAGCAGCTGGACAAAATACGAGTGCTCTAGATCACAACTCAACCACCGCGCTAGTTCTGAACAGTGGTACCATTCGAGATGCCGCTTTAAACAATGCTACATTGACACTTCCTGCTCTTGGCACAGCGCTCACAACTATCGCAGGAACTAAGACAATTAGAATTGATACCACGGAGCCAACAGTTAGCTCTGTAACCACAACAAAAACAAATGGAACATACACCATCGGTGAAGCCATTGCCATCTCCGTGAACTTCAACGAAATCGTCAATGTCACAGGCACTCCTCGCTTGACATTGAACTCAGGAGCGACGGTCAATTACGCGTCTGGCACCGGTACTTCAACTCTGGTATTTGACTATACGGTTGCTGCTGGTCAGAATGCTTCAGACTTGGATCACAGCTCGACCACTGCACTTGCTCTAAACGGCGGAACTATACGAGACAGCTCTCTAAATAACGCGAATTTAGCACTGCCAGCTTTAGGAACTGCACTCATAACTATCGGCGGAACAAAAAACATCGTGATCGATACCACGAATCCAACAGTCTCATCAGTAAGCTCCAACAAAGCTGCAGGCAACTACAGAGTTGGTGAGGCAATCGACATTCGAGTTAACTTCAGTGAAAATGTCACCGTATCAGGCACGCCTCGGTTAACTCTCAATACTGGAACAGTAGTTAACTACGCTTCTGGTACAGGCACTTCAACTTTGGTCTTTAATTACAACGTCGCAGCAGGAGAAAACGTCGCTGCTTTAGATCATAACTCCACCACAGCACTTGCTCTAAACGGCGGAACAATAAAAGACTCCGCACTGAACGATGCTACATTGACACTCCCAGCACTCGCCACTGCGTTCACAACTATCGCAGGCACTAAAATAATTAGAATCGACACCACGGCGCCGACCGTACAATCTGTATCTGCTTCTAACGGTAATGGAGCATTCAAAGCAGGAGACGTCATTACCGTGCAAGTCACCTTCAGCGAAGCTGTGACAGCAGTAGGAGCGACGCAAATAACGCTGGCCACTGGCGGAGCTGGCACGGCTGTCAATTTGACAGGCGGCTC
>Ga0315901_10001745_pt1 | contig 31153 bp, 21 predicted proteins | sample LakEriMetagenome_10_FD_203761 | JGI IMG/M metagenome (GOLD analysis project Ga0315901, IMG submission 203761) | Freshwater fungal communities from buoy surface, Lake Erie, Ohio, United States - Buoy 2 MA116 | ecosystem: Environmental > Aquatic > Freshwater > Lake | place: USA: Lake Erie, Ohio...
CGGCGGCGGCGAGCAGCTTCTCGAGCCAATCGGGGTGCGGGAAGGCATCGGGGTTCAGCAGCGCGACGAATTCTGTATCGCACATCGCGATCGCACGGTTGTTCGCGGTGGCGAAGCCGAGGTTTTGCGGAAGCTCGTGAACCTCGCACCGCCCATCCTTGAAAGATAAATCAACGCTTTCCCGTATCCGCTCCCGCGCACCGTCGCCGCTTTTATTGTCGATTATCAACACCCGTCTAGGAGGTGCAGACTGCGACGCTACGGCTGCCATAGTCCGCAGCAGTACTTCCGCCGCATTGAAGGTTATGACAACAACCGACACATCATGGGCTCGCATCAGCGTTTCCTGCGATGAACCATACTTCTCAAGGAGCGAGATGGGGGCGGACCAGACCCCGCGGCACGAGTGGAAGAGGTGGGCGATCGAGTTTTCTTGGAAGTGTCTTTGCCACCACCAAGCAATCGAGATACCCCGCCCAGGGCGTAACCAGGCGGCCCTATAGGTGCCAGTCAATGGCTGCAACTTGGGGGACCCAGCGGGGGCACTCGCTCCCGTTTCAACTCCGGCCCCCCAATGTACTCAAGCTTCACTGGCTCAGCGACCATGAACGGTGACAGGTCTGGAGCATCTCCCACCGCCAAGCGGCGAATGTTTTCCCAGGCTCGCTCTCTCAACTGCGCAGCCAGCGCTTGGCGCATAGGGGACTCATAGCCCGATTCCGGTCTGCGGGTAGCCGCCTGCGGATGCACACGTCGAAAGTAACAGCGTTCCGGAACGTTTCGCACGGTAGCGACGAAGATCGCCCGACGCAGAAACTCACTGTCACCTCCGTAGCGCAACCCCGTGGCGAATCCTCCGAGTCGCACAATCAGATCCCGCGTCATCACGCTGGATGGAAGAAGCAAGTGGTGGATCGGATTCGCCAAAACAGCTGCGTTTACATCCCTGGGATATTCCGCCTCCGGCTCTTCCGGTAGCCCACAGAAAATCGTATTCGGTTGACAGCCGACGAGTTCGGCGCCGGTCTCTTCCGCCTCTGCCAGCAAGACGGCCAGGCGATTGGCCGCGGACCAGTCATCTGCATCCTGAAACATGTAGCCCGGATAGTCGGTGGCATCTACGATCGCCTGCAGCAACCGGTACATACCCACATTTTCTGTCGATCGCATCAACGTGACACTCGGAAAGCGGCGTACGATGTCCAACGGAGGATGAGGAGACGCGTCGTCCACAACGACGACTCCTGCGAGCGACATCGATTGCCCCACAAGTGACTCTAGGCACTGCTCCAGCCATTCTTCACACCGGTAGTGTGTGACTACCGCAAGAACGGGCGTGCACTTCGTGAGCCGTTGGCTCCCCATGTGACTGTTCATCGTTGCCGCTGGAGCACTGTCGCCCTATTCCCCGCGATCACATTTTTCTGATCACGATGTTGTTCGTGCCGTAGTTGGAAACCGCAAGCAGTCTCAGCGTCGGATGGATGTCCACTCCGTGCGGAAAACTGTATCCGTTCCACGTCCAGTCGAATCGCAAACGATTGCCCTGAACCGTAAACGAAGACACTGCGTCTCGCAGTTGGTTACTGAACACCACCTGTCCCGCACGAAAAACGCAGGCGTCAACGTGACAGTCCGGGATGTGGGCTTCATCCAGAATGGATTGTATTTTTCGACCTACATCGAATTGCACAAGGCTGATTTTTGATGCATACGGCGTACAGGCGTGCTTTCTTACGCCACCCGCTGCCTTGACGATTATCATGGTTCGCTCGTTGACGAATGCCGCGTCCTTGGGGATCCATCCCTCGTCGCGAAACTTAAAGACAACTTCGCCTGTGCGGTGCGCGACGAAGTAGACGTATGCTCCCGACTTGGGCGAAATGGCACACAGCAGATCGCTGTGCCCCGGGACAAACTTCACTCCGTGCATGAAGTGCGCTTCGTCATCGCACACTGGCACATCCCGCTCGTGTTCGATGTAGCTTCCCCGCAGACGATAGAGCGACAGCGTCGGATCTTCACCATTCGACGCAGCAATCAGGGACTCTCCGTCGAAATCAAGCAGATCCGTGCAAACCGGGCGCCCTGCAAACTGCGTTGGGATACAGCACTCCACCTCATGCGTACCAAGGCGAAGATCGAAGCGGATGAGATACATCCGCTGGCCGACAAAGTTAGACGTGACCAGCCGGTTTGATCCAACGAACTGCACGCTCGTGCATGTGGCCAGCCGTTTGCGTTCACCACAATAGTATTCGGCGTGACCGCTGCTATTGATGTGCTCGAGAGGAATTGTGAGCAGCGTGTCGCCACGCTGTCCGGTAGCCTCCTGAAGACTATGGCCAGAAAATGCCGAACGGATTCCCGAGGCATCGACCAGGCACCCCGCGCTCCGCAGAAATCTGCGCGACAAGTCCAGCGCCTCAATGAGACGGGGAAGGACAGGAATGAACGCCATCAGCTTCGGGTTCCTCAGGAAACGTACGCGGGCGACGGTTCGCCAGACTAAAATGAATTCTCTTTCGAGAAAGTCAACACAAGATGACCATTGACATGCCGAAAAGATGCTAATTCGTTTCCAATCGAATGCTAGTGTTCGTTCGCGTCAGCACCCGTGAGCGCTAGGAAATCAGCGGCACAAAGAGCTCCCTGTCACCATGGCCGATACTTCGCTCACCTTCCCTGTTCCGCCCGCCGTCACAGGCATCGTTGGCCTCGGGTATGTTGGCTTGCCCCTCATGCTCGCGTTCGTCGAGGCAGGCCATCGGGTGATCGGCTTTGACATCGACCCGGCCAAAACCGCTCAACTGCGTGCAGGAAAAAGTTACATCAAGCATGTCCCTCATGCCCGCATAGCCGAGGCCGTTGCCAGCGGCCGCCTTGATGCCACAACCGACTTCTCCCGAGTCTCCGAAACATCGGCCGTGATCATCTGCGTGCCGACGCCGCTTGATGAACATCTTCACCCCAATCTGTCCTATGTGCGCGACACGCTCGACACGGTCTGTCCGCATCTGAAGTGTGGGCACATCATCTGCCTGGAGAGCACGTCTTACCCGGGCACAACCGACGAGTATGTCGTACCGCGGGTGAAGGCTCGGGGACTCGAGCCGGGGAAAGACGTATTTGTGGTGTACTCGCCGGAACGCGAGGACCCTGGCAATCCGTACTTCACGGCGGCGCGCATTCCAAAGGTTGTCGGCGGGGTGACGCAGGCCTGTCTCGATGCCGGCGTGCAACTCTACGAAATGGCTTTCGACAAGGTCGTGCCAGTGAGTTCGTGCATGGTCGCCGAGTGCACCAAGCTCCTTGAAAACATCTATCGCGCGGTGAACATCGGCCTGGTGAACGAGCTAAAGACCGTGGCGGACGCCATGGGGATCGATATTTGGGAAGTGATCCGTGCAGCCTCGACAAAGCCGTTTGGATTTGCCCCCTTCTACCCAGGTCCTGGCCTCGGCGGACATTGCATTCCTGTCGATCCCTTCTACCTGAAGTGGAAGGCGCGGGAATACGGTGTTGACACCCCGTTGATCGAACTCGCCGGGCAGGTCAACCGACGGATGCCGGAATATGTCGTTCGCCGCACATCGATGGCCCTCAATGACCGAGGCAAGGCCGTGAAGGACAGCAACATTTTGTTGCTCGGCCTGGCCTATAAGGCCGACGTAGACGACATGAGGGAATCACCGACGTTCGCACTGCTCGACAGGTTCGCGGATCTGGGCGCTCATGTAAGCTACTACGATCCGCACGTCCCACAAATCCGCCCGACACGAGAGCATGCTCGCTGGCGCGGCGTCGCATCAACCGCCTGGTGCCGCGAAGTGGTTGAGCGACAGGATGCCGTGGTGATCGTGACCAACCATAAGGCGATGGACTGGAAGAGCCTTGCCATCTGGGCCACCCTTATCATCGACACTCGTAATGCAATGCACGGCATCAGCGGTTCGGCGCAGGTGGTGAAGGCGTAAGACTCCGCCCAGCCACGCTGCGCGCCTCCCGCCAAGGGCCTGCCGGCGCGACAGGGTCTCGCCCACGCGATCTCGCATCCCTTCGGTTTTCAAGGATTGACATGCTCAATAGGTCCGCTCACCCTCTTCCGGTCTTCCTGATCTCCTTCAATCGCGGAGCCATGCTTCGCAAGGCGATTCAGTCAATCCAGCGACTCGACAGGTCGACGGACATCGTCGTTCATGACAACGGCAGCGACGATACAGCCACTCTCGCGATCCTTGATGACCTGGAAGGGGAGGGCTTCCCGGTCTATCGGAATGCGCCGATCCAGCACCCTGATCAATTGAATCAGGTAAACAACACGGTCTCGCGATACTTTCGCGAACGCGAGCCAGGGGGACGCTACGTCGTCAGTGACTGCGACATCGACCTTGCCATCGCTCACCCCCGCGCTCTGCACATCTACGATGAACTGCTCGATCTTTTTCCTGATTTAGACTGCGTCGGTCCGATGTTGCGGATCAGCGATATTCCTCGCACCTATCCACTTTACAACTGGGTGATGAACCGCCATATCGAGCAATTCTGGGGAAAGGTTCCCGAGTGGATCACAACATCAGCTGGCCTAGTCGCATTCCAGCGGGCCCACATCGATACCACCTTCGCCTTGCATCGCGAGAACACCCACTTTCAGCGGCTGAAGTATGGCCTGCGCATCTACGAACCGTATGAGGCATTGCACATGGACTGGTATCTGCCCGCCATCGGATCGGACCCTTACGCCACGACTTCCAGTCCGGCGATTTCACATTGGAACAACGTGGCTGAATACGACCGCCATCAAGCAGCGGAACTACAACATCGGTTCTGCTACTTGGTTCAACCCGATGGTTATGGCCGCCTTGTGGTCGTCCAGGCGCCGGTGGACACGCTGCCTCGCATGCCAAGTTAAAGACGACCGCTATTGTGCCGTAGCCTTGCCCTCGTCAAATCGCGCCCGCGCTTTTGCCAGATGCGCCGCATATGCCGGATCGCAAATAACGTCCGTCGTCTCATGCGGATCATGCCCGAGGTCGAATAATTGTTCAAGATCGTAGTCAGGCCATGTCACATACTTGATGTCTTTCCGCACGAGGGCCTCCGAGTAAGGAATCCGCTCTATGCGGGCAATCGTCGGATGCTCGTAAAAAAAATCAGTTCGCCACTGCCGAACAACTTGGTCTGCGCCAGCGACGCCTTTATCCAGGTAAAGGGGGGCAAGATCCCGTCCCTGCATTCTCGGTGGCGCAGCGAGGCCTGCCGCACGTAGGATCGTCGGGGCGAGATCAACATTGAGCACAATGGCGTCGTCGGTCGTGCCCCGATGATTCGGCGACAGCCTGGGATCGAGCACAATCAAGGGCACCCGGATGCTCTCCTCGAAGGGATACCACTTGTCGGCTAATCCATGTTCCCCGTGCAAGTAACCATTATCGGTTGTGAAGATCACCAACGTGTTGCTGAGAACACCCTGCCGCTCCAGCTCATCCACGACGGAACCGCATGCGGTGTCAACCTCAGTACCGAGGCGGTAGTAGTTTTTCATCGATTCCTGATACTTTTCCGGCGTGTCGAATCGCCGGTGCCAGCGAGTTCGACCCTCGTTCCGGTCGCTCACGAGAAAATCGGGAAGGCGTTGAACATGCTCGACGCCCGCTGTGAGCGGCGTTGGGATCACCGCGTCGGCGTACAGCCGAAGTGAATTCGGCTGGGCAAGATATTGCTTGGGGTTACCGTCCTCAGCGTGGGGCGCAAAGAAAGCCAGGGTCAGGCAGAACGGCCGGTCCTTTGGCCGTGTGCGGAGGAAACCGAGGGCGTCCCGCTCATTTTTTTGGTCACATGAATCTCGCCGCCGCCCGGCTCCCGCTGCCAGTGCGTGTCACCGTAGGCAGCTCCCGCATCGAATTGTTCTTGGGGAAACTTCCCGCAGTGCCATTTTCCAAACTGACCCACGTAATAACCCCGTGCCCGCATCATGCCGGGATACGTCTCAGCCCACGGCGTTGCAAAGGCATCGAATCCCCGATTGCCATGCCGCGACATCCATTGCCCAGTCAACAGGCTTGCCCGGCTCACACCACAAATGGCCGTCGTCACATAAGCATGCGTAAACCGAATGCCCCGCCCGGCCAGTTCATCGAGCCGCGGCGTCTTGACGACCGGATGCCCTGCACAGCCGAGCGTGTCATGGCGCCAGTCGTCGGCATAGAGCACGACCACATTTAACGGTTGATCCGCCGACTGTGCATCCGCCCGTGCTGATTTTTGCGCCAGGTTGCTTACCAGAACAATGAACGCGAGTACGAAGTTCTTCATAAACGCAAAGGCGGCGTGGATTGATTGAGGGGATTTCCTGACCGCCAACTATAGACCGCGGGGCTTCTGGACGATGGCCGTGATTCTAGGTAGGCCATCGCAGGTTCCGTAATGAATGGTAAGGTGGCACTTCCAAGAAAACCTCGGTGGCCTGCCTCTTCCACTTCGGCCGCCTTCCCCATCCGCCTGCCGCAGTCACTTGATTCACTCCGACAGATTCATCTGGCTCCATTTCCCTAAAACCGCGGGGACCGCGGTCGAGCGGCTGTTCAGGAGACATTTTCGCCGGGATCGGTCTGTCCGCTGCGATGTCGTTTCGCACTTGCTTGTGCGATTGGGTTTCGCCCAGCCGATCTGGCACGACAGTCTCGCGGAGCGAAAGAGCCGACAGCCCGAGTTCTCCTGGTCTGGCAAGGCCGTCATCTGCGGCATGCGACGCCTGCCAGACTGGCTCTACAGTCGGCACACCTTCGAGATGCAACGGTCACCCGCCCTTGAGCACAACCCGGAACACCTGCTCACAGGCCGCTTCTTCGAGCAGACGAGGGCCCTCGGATTCGCCGACCACTACATGCGCAAGTATCTGCCGCCCGACCTTCTCGACTCCGGTGCGGTGCGCGTCATTCGCGTCGAGCACTTTCGGCAGGATTTCACCGCGGCTTTTCGTGACTTCCTGCCCGTGGAAAGAATCCCCGAACAGGATTTCGCGATCATGCGAAACCGCACACGAACCACGGATGACAACGCTCGGCGGCTGATCCAGACGAATCTCGAGCAGATCTACCGCTCGTGCCCCTATTGGGCCGACGTGGAGTCGAGATTTTATTCGACGGAGCGGACTGTTTTGCCCTAAACATCCCCGAGAACCGTTCAGCGGCCCGTGCTTGCTAGCGTCGCTGTTTCTTGACCCCTGGTTGGGCGCCAATTAGTGTCTCAGAACAGACTGGAATTGGGATTCTCATCTCGCCAGAACAATGCTCACCGCAGTCAGCCCTCCTGAGCCCGACACCCGTCCCGAAAAGGCAGTCGGGCACACCTACTCCGTCGCCACGGCCGGAAACGCAGGCTTTGCGGAGTTGGCGCAGGAGGCTTGGAGTGACTGGTGGGCGGGCACCAAGAATGTCGCCCTCTGGAGCACCCTCGCCTGGTATGACGTGGTGCTCAAATACCGGCGGTCGATGCTCGGTCCGCTGTGGATCACGCTCAGCATGGGAGTGATGCTCCTGGGCATGGGGCCTCTTTACTCCACGCTTTTCGACGTGCCACTCCATCGTTTCTATCCGCATCTCGCCTTGGGCATCATTTTCTGGCAGTTCTTCACGGCAGCCATCACCGATGGCTGCCACGTATTCATCGCGTCAGCGGCCTATCTGAAGCAGGGAGAGTTTCCGCGGAGCATTTTTGTCTGGCGGTTCCTGGCCCGGCAGGTAATTCAGTTCGCTCATCACGTGATTCTCTACGTTCCCATCGCCTTGTGGGCAGGGATCACGCCCTCGACGCCAATGCTACTCTTTGTGCCCGGCTTTCTGCTCGTACTGGTCAACCTTCACGCTGCCAGCATCTCGCTTGGCATCATCTGTGCACGGTTTCGGGACGTCGTTCCAATCGTCACGAGCACGCTTCAATTCCTCATGTTCCTCACGCCGGTCTTCTGGTTTCCGGACAGGCTCGCCGGAAGAGCCAAGTACATCCTGTACAACCCGCTCGCGCAGATGCTCGACATCGTCCGCCTGCCGCTGCTGGGAGGCTATCCCACGACTGGCACGTGGTGGTATCTGCTCGATTTGACCTGCTTGAACGTGTTGCTCGCCGTGCTCCTCTACATGTATCGACGTCGCCAACTCGTCTATTGGATCTGAACCCCATATGGTGAGCCTGCGGCTGGAAAACGTATCGATCGACTATCCCGTCTTCGGAGCCCGCGCGGGCTCACTGAAGACGACGCTCGCCAACGCGGCCACCGGTGGACGTATCGGCCGTGATGCGGGCGTCACGGTGGTGCAGGCGCTCCGCGACATCTGCCTGGATCTTCGCGAGGGCGACCGTCTGGGCGTGGTCGGCCACAACGGAGCCGGAAAGTCCACGCTCCTGCAGACGCTTGCCGGAGTCTACCCCCCGAGCCGCGGCACCTATCACCGCCAGGGCTCCGTCGCGAGCCTGATCAATCCCATGCTGGGCATCGAACTCGACGCGACCGGCTACGAAAACATCGTCATTCGCGGACTGGTGCTCGGCATGGATCGTGCTGCGATCCGTCGCCTCACTCCCGACGTCGTCGAATTCAGCGGCCTCGGCAATTATCTCGCGATGCCGGTGCGCACCTACTCGACCGGCATGATGATGCGCTTGGCCTTTGCGATCGTGACGGCGATCCGCACCGATATCCTCCTCATGGACGAGTGGCTGTCTGTCGGAGACGCCCAGTTTCAACAGCAGGCCGAGGCGCGGCTCCGGCACGTGGTGTCGAATGCGGGAATCCTCGTACTGGCCTCACATTCTCGTGGGCTCATCGAACGGGAGTGCACGATGATCCTCGAGCTGAACCACGGCGTGGCTTCGGGCCCACCACAACCGCTCTGACAGGATGAATCATGGATCGCACCGCCTTCTTCCATCGCGGGCTGACGCGCGGCATGCGGGGCATCGAGATCGGACCATCGTACCGGCCCCTTTGCCCGAAGAGCCGGGGCTGGAATGTCATGGTCGTCGATCACGCCAGCAGGGCAGACTTGGTCGCAAAGTATTCGGCATGGAATGTCGACACCTGCCTGATCGAGGACGTCGATCTCGTGCTCGACGACTCGGGGCTCGAGAGCATCCAGCCGAAACAGGCCTACGACTACATCCTCGCGTCGCACGTCATCGAGCACCTGCCAAACCCCATCGGTTTCTTTCGTGCGGCCGCAGACCTGCTCAAGCCGTCGGGGAGGCTCCGCCTTGCCGTTCCCGACAAGCGGTTTTGCTTTGATCTCCTAAAGCCGACCACTACCGCCGGCGAATTGATCCAGGCCTACGCGGAGAATCGACACCGGCACACCCTGGGGCAGATCGTGGATGCCTTGATGATGCACGTCACCTGCAACGGTAGCATCACCTTTGGGAGCGTGGGCGAGACTGACCGATTGGCGCTTCCCCACTCCCCCGCGGAAGCCTATCGGCTCGCGACGCAGGCTACGCAGTCGGGCGAGCACTTCGACGTCCACGGATGGGTTTATACGCCGTCGAGCTTCATGCTGGCCTACCGCCAGCTCGCCGAAATGGGATTACTGCCATTTCGTATCGATGCGGTCATTCCGGACGGCCGCCATGAGTTTCTGGTGGACGCGGTCCGCGACGACTCAATACCGCCCACCAACGGCATGGACACGGTCGCGACACTGCGGGCCATCCTCGAGGAACAGGCACGCGCGGCAGGGGTTCGGCAGATCGGCTAGAGCCCGTGCAATCTTCCCGAGCCCACAGCGGCTCAGCGCTTTCCGGCTGCGCTCAGCGGGAGGAGCGTCTTCGATCCTGCGAGCGGGCGGCTGGTGAGGGTCGTCGGCCCGTCCATCAGGTGCAGCGTGGTGGCCCCGGTGGTGGTGTTGCGCCAGACGAGATCCGTCCGGCCGTCGCCGTTGTAGTCGCCCGTCACGACCATCTGCAGCGTCAGGTCGCCGCCGAGCACGTGGGTCGACTTGACCTGGCTGTCGTTCATTAGCCACATCGACGTCCGGCCCGTCGAGTTGTTCCGCCAGATGAGATCGCCGCGTCCGTCACCGTCAAAGTCTCCCACGCCCGCAAGCGTGAACGCCATCGCGCCGGTCAACTGCGACACCGCAGACACCTGCGTGCCGTTCATCCGCCAGAGCACCGTCGTGCCGTCGCTCGAACGACGCAAGAGCACGTCGTCCTTCCCGTCGCCATTGGCGTCGTAGTTGCCCGACAGGCCAAACACCTGCCAGCCCGCCGGAACCACGACGATCGCCGTCGCACTCGGGGCCGTGCCGTTCATCAGCCAGATCGAATGACCGCCCGTGGAGCTACGCCACATGAGGTCGGTTCTGCCGTCGCCGTTGTAGTCACCGCTCGCAGCAACCGTGAACCCGGCCAGCCCCAGCGACCTGTCTTGGAGAATCGAGCCGTTGGCACGGAGAAGATGGATCGTGTGCGTGCCGGTCGCCGCGCTCCCGGTTCTCCAGATGCGGTCCGACACCCCGTCGCCATTGAAGTCTCCCGTCACCACGATCGACAGGTTCGGGTCGCCGCCGATGCCCCGACCTTCGGCAATCTCGCCACGCGAGTCCAGCATATGGACCGCATGCGCGCCAGTCGCCGAGTCACGCCACACCACATCGCTGATCCCGTCCCCGTTGAAGTCGCTCTCCCGCGCTCGCAGCGGACCCGACGACACCACCGGCAGGCCCGGAATCCGCACGATCGACAGCCGCCGGGCATCGCCACCGAGGTTCCGGTCCGATGTCCGCGTCGCGCCGTTCATCAGCCACTGCGTGTTTACGCCCGTCGCCGCGCTCCGCCACACCAGATCCGTCTTGCCGTCGCCGTTGTAGTCGCCCGTCGCCACCACCGACAGCCCCTTGTCACCACCGAGAATATGGGTCGACTTCACCGCCGTATCGTTCATCAGCCACATCGACGTCCCACCGTTCCGGTCGTTCCGCCAGAGCAGGTCGCCACGGCCGTCACCGTCGAAGTCGCCCGTCCCAATGAGCGCGAAACCCACCGCCCTCGGCAACGACGCCACCGAAGAAGGCCCTGTTCCGTTCATACGCCACAGCGCGGTCGAGCCATCCGCAATACTTCGCCACACCAGATCCGTCTTCCCGTCGCCGTTGGCGTCGTAGTTGCCCGACGTCGTCGCCAAACGGAGATTGCTCGGAACCCCAGCCAAATTCGCCGCCGACAACGTCGCCACGCCGTCCATCAGCCAGATCGAATGAACCCCCGTCGTGCTGTTCCGCCAGACGATGTCGGTCTTCCCGTCCCCGTTGTAATCGCCCGTCGCCTCCAGCGTGAAACCCGTCAGACCCAGCGACCGGTCGGCGGAGCGAATGCCGTCGGACCTCATCAGGTGAAGCGTGTGGCTACCCGCCGCGTTCCGCCAGACGATGTCAGCCACGCCGTCGCCGTTCAAGTCGCCCGTCGCCGCGATCGTGAGCCCCAAATCGCCACCCAGACCACGGCCGGCCGTCACGGCCCCGTTCCGGTCGAGCAGATGGACCGCATGCGCGCCGGTCGCCGCGTCACGCCACAGCACGTCCGCCACGCCGTCGCCGTTGAAATCCCGCTCGCCACGACCTGCCGTCACGGGCGACAACGGAAGACACCAGAGCTCGTTACCAGCCACGCCGTCGTCGGCATAGAAATAAAGCTTGCCGTCAAAAACGGCAGAACCCACTCCGCTGAATGAGCCGTCGCTGCCAGGGTTGATGTCGGCGACCAGCCGCGTGGCGTTGGCCGCTTGATCGAGTTCCCAGAGCTCATGGCCCCGCGTGCCGTCATTAGCCCGGAAGTAGAGCCGGCCGTTGGGCTGAAGAAAGAGGTTGCGTTTTGAGGCGACCGTATCAACCATGACGCGTGGGTTGGCGGCGCCATTGGGGTTGATGCTCGTCACCCGCGTGACGTTCGTGCCATCAGCCGTGCTCCACAACTCGGTCCACCGCCCGTCGGTGGCGGCAAACAACAGCCGGTTGCCCACCACGGTCAGGTCTAACGGCCAACTGTCATTTTTGCCCGGATTGAGATCCGTCATCCGTTCGGTGACGGTGCCGTTGGTACGCCAGAGCTCGCGGCCAAAATCCGAGTTCTCGGCCGAGAAGTAGAGATACCCGTTGAAGCCGGTAGCCCCAAATGGTTCCGAGCCGCTGCCCGGGCGATCGTCGATGTCGCGGGTCAGCTCGGGCGTTCGGAACCCATCGGTCCAGTAGAGTTCCCGGCCATAGTCGCCCTTGCCGTCCTTGCCAACGGCGGTGAAGTACAGCTTGCCCTGGTAGGGCGTGAACCAAAAGGGGTCCGAGCTGCCATCGGAGTTGAGATCCGCGAATCGGCCGGTCACGCCGTTGTCCGTGCCGTCGGTCCGCCACACTTCGTAGTTGCCGGTTCCGGGCTCCCGCGCACTAAAGAACATGAAGGAGCCTTGAGGCGAAGACACGGAGGGGGTGAACGCGGTGAACCAAGAAGGTTCGAATGCGTCGCCGAACGGCACGGTCGAATCCCCCGTGCCGCCGGAAACCCACAGCCTCCGGTTGAAGCCATCATCACTCGCCGAAAAGAAGAGCCGGCCCTTGAACGCCTCAAGCCATTGCGGTTCAAACGTTGGAAATCGCTTCACCTCCACCGCCGCCGAACTGCCGGCGTCGAGCTTATAAAGCCAGCCGCCGGGGAACGAGCTATCGTCCAATGGCCCGGCTAACGGGTTGGTATAACGGAGCGTGAAATAAAGCGTGTTTCCGACGGGCACCAGCCAGGTGACCTGTATTTCCGAGGCATTCTCTGGACGTTCGCGGGGGGGCGTGATCGTCCATGCCCGGGGTTTCTCCTGGCCCAGGGCATGCCGGCCGTTGGCGCCGACCGAATATAGGCCGACGTTAGCGAGTGGGTTGCCGCGTCCGTCGAATCGGCCGGTGAACGAACTGGCACGGAAAAAAAGCCGGCCGTCAAACTCCACGAAGTTCATTGGATAGCTGTTGAACTTATACGGGAACTTCGGGTCCGCGTCATTGCAATCCCGCACGAGACTCGTGCCGGCGGAGGTGCCGTCGGTCTTCCAGAGCTCGCGGCCCCGCCGGCCATCGTCGGCTGAGAAATAGACCGTGCCCCCGACGGTGGCCAGGGTCGCCGGTAAGGAACTGCCGCCATCCCAGATGTTTGCGAGCACCGAGGCGGTGCCCGTGCCGGCGATCCGGTAGAGCTCGCGGTCGCCGCTCGCGTTTTCCGCCGCGAACACGAGCGACTGCCCGGCCACCCGCAGGCCCGTGGGGCTCGAGGATGCCTGCCCCGGGGCGATGTCGATCAGCGTGGGCGTGGTGCCCGAGAGCCGAAACAGCTCCCGGCCCCCGGGGGCGCTCGTGGCCACGAAATAGACCGCGCCGTTGAAGAGCGTGAACTCCGCCGGGTCGGACGCCACGGCGGTGCCGGGGTTAACGTCGATCCTGAGCGGCCGCACGGTCGGTGTCGCCGGGTCGTAGACGTAGAGGTCCCGTTTCTGCGGGTTATCGGCCGAGAAATAGAGCTTGCCGCCCAGGGCGGCGAGGTCGCGGGGATTGGAGCTCGCGGCGAGCGGATTGATGTCGTCAACCCGCGTCGTGCCGTTGCGACTGCCGTCGGTCACCCAGAGTTCGCGGCCGCTGTCACCGTTTTCGGCTGTGAACAGGAGCCTATCGCCCACGACCGTGAAATCACGCGGAAAGCTGTTGCCGTTCACCGCCGTGTTGATGTCCCGCACGAGCGAGGTGCCGTTGAGCGTGCCGTCGGAGGCGTAGAGCTCGACGCCCTGGCCATCATCGGCGACGAAGAAGAGCTTGTTGCCAAATGCGACTGCCTGGGAAGTCACGCCGCCAGGGAACTGCTTCACCAATTGGACCTGCTGCGTGGCCGTGTCGATGGTGTAGAGGTTGGCGCCGATCAGGCCGGGAGTGGAGTCCGTTATAAAGAGCTTTGCGTCTACCAGCGCGAGTGTCGAGACTCTTAGCGGGTTAGGGAAGTTGGTCACCTTCGTCGTGCCGGCTTCCGTACCATCGGATGACCAGATATTCCGAGACATCTTCCCGCCCTCCATCAAGCCAGCGGCGAAGTACACCCTGCCGGCAGCGGGCGCGGCGATCCAGTTCCCCGGCAAGAAGCTCGAATCCGCCCCCGGCCAAATGTCCTTGACGAGCACCGTGCCTTCGGTGGTGCCGTCGGTCTTCCAGAGCTCATAGCCGGCCGACGGGTGCTCGGCGACGAAAAAAGTCGTGGCCCCCACCGTCGTGAATGACTCTGCTCGAGGAGAACTGCCCGCCGCCCCGAAGTTGATGTTCTCGACCAACTGCGGCGTCGCCGCCAACGCCAGCCGCGGCTCGAGCGATTGCACGCCGAGCGAGGGGTTCCCGGTGGATTTCCGGCGGGCGGTGCACTGCTTGGTCCAACGTAGGAAGCGAAGCATTACAGATTCCTTCAAATGGTTCGGCTCTGTGGGCGCAGACAGAAGACCCGGCCTTGGAATCCAAACACCCCACATCCTAGCGGACGCCCCCCCGCCTGCAAGAAGGCGGCTGGTGTCACACCGTCGCGATTTTATCCGCGCAGGCGACCTCCGCCGCAGACACGATTTCGAGAATCTCGCCGCAGCGGCACCGCTCGGCCAGTTCACGAACAGATTCGTGTTCGCAGAGTTCTCTCCACGCGAGAAGCTCTTCCTCCGTCAGCAGGGTGCCGCGACGGCCATTCGCCTGCTCCGTGCGTTCTCGCATGGCCCGCTCCTTCGGCAGTGCCGCCCACTCCTTGGGTGGTTGCGCCATCTGGACGATTTCCCAAAGAAACCATTCAACATGCCGCCTCGCGTCGGCGGTGTCCGGCGGCGCATTGATCAGCCGCCGTGCAAACTCAAACGTAAACGCAGCTGCCTTCGGTGACTCCAGGGCTGCATTGACCCGAATCCGTGGAACATCGAGTGCATCGGCCATCTTGCGGAATGCCTGCGATCGCTCCCAGCGATCGGTGAGCCGATCAGTCGCGGTAAGCCCTGCCAGCGCGGACATGAAGGCCGTGACGGAATCGCCGGCAAACGGGATCGCGATCTTCGGCAGCCGGATCCCACGCAACCGTCCGATGGCCATGCGGTTCTCCGCGATCAGAAACGCGTATTTCTCGGCGGCGTCTTCTGCAAAGCCCGATCTCGTGAGGTGCTTCACGGCGCTCCATGCCCGGTCGCCTTCCGGCCGATCGAAGTACACCAGCGTGACGCTGTAGAACCGACTCAGTTCGGCCAGCATCGAACGAAAGGCGACTGGATCGCCCATCAACAGTTCCCAGAAGATCTCGCTGCTCAGTATGACCCTGAAGCCGGGCGGGGCATCGGCCCGGATGCTGTCGATCAGAGCACCTGGGTCTTGGCCCACCAGCTCAGCCGGCAAGAACGCATGCTCGTGCATGTACGCCGCCGGCAAGATGGCGTGATGAATGTCCCAACGACCGGCGAACGGATACCAGTAACCAGCTTCCGCGAGATCACCGCGATGCGTGCTGCAAAATTCCTGGATGGCCGTCGAGCCGGTCTTGTGCGGGCCGATGTGCAGGACGAGGTGCGGCTTTGGCCGCAGCGATAAAAGACTCATGTGCGAATGTCTTCGCGGCCGTTGGAGGAACCGGGCAGCGTCCACCAGCCTCCGGCCTAATCTTCTTCCGACTATAGTTTGCTGCCCAGGCCATTACAAATTCGGGTCCGTTTTTCGAGTTGGTCGTCTTCTCAGCGCTTTCCGGCTGCGCTCAGCGGGAGGAGCGTCTTCGATCCTGCGAGCGGGCGGCTGGTGAGGGTCGTCGGCCCGTCCATCAGGTGCAGCGTGGTGGCCCCGGTGGTGGTGTTGCGCCAGACGAGATCCGTCCGGCCGTCGCCGTTGTAGTCGCCCGTCACGACCATCTGCAGCGTCAGGTCGCCGCCGAGCACGTGGGTCGACTTGACCTGGCTGTCGTTCATTAGCCACATCGACGTCCGGCCCGTCGAGTTGTTCCGCCAGATGAGATCGCCGCGTCCGTCACCGTCAAAGTCTCCCACGCCCGCAAGCGTGAACGCCATCGCGCCGGTCAACTGCGACACCGCAGACACCTGCGTGCCGTTCATCCGCCAGAGCACCGTCGTGCCGTCGCTCGAACGACGCAAGAGCACGTCGTCCTTCCCGTCGCCATTGGCGTCGTAGTTGCCCGACAGGCCAAACACCTGCCAGCCCGCCGGAACCACGACGATCGCCGTCGCACTCGGGGCCGTGCCGTTCATCAGCCAGATCGAATGACCGCCCGTGGAGCTACGCCACATGAGGTCGGTTCTGCCGTCGCCGTTGTAGTCACCGCTCGCAGCAACCGTGAACCCGGCCAGCCCCAGCGACCTGTCTTGGAGAATCGAGCCGTTGGCACGGAGAAGATGGATCGTGTGCGTGCCGGTCGCCGCGCTCCCGGTTCTCCAGATGCGGTCCGACACCCCGTCGCCATTGAAGTCTCCCGTCACCACGATCGACAGGTTCGGGTCGCCGCCGATGCCCCGACCTTCGGCAATCTCGCCACGCGAGTCCAGCATATGGACCGCATGCGCGCCAGTCGCCGAGTCACGCCACACCACATCGCTGATCCCGTCCCCGTTGAAGTCGCTCTCCCGCGCTCGCAGCGGACCCGACGACACCACCGGCAGGCCCGGAATCCGCACGATCGACAGCCGCCGGGCATCGCCACCGAGGTTCCGGTCCGATGTCCGCGTCGCGCCGTTCATCAGCCACTGCGTGTTTACGCCCGTCGCCGCGCTCCGCCACACCAGATCCGTCTTGCCGTCGCCGTTGTAGTCGCCCGTCGCCACCACCGACAGCCCCTTGTCACCACCGAGAATATGGGTCGACTTCACCGCCGTATCGTTCATCAGCCACATCGACGTCCCACCGTTCCGGTCGTTCCGCCAGAGCAGGTCGCCACGGCCGTCACCGTCGAAGTCGCCCGTCCCAATGAGCGCGAAACCCACCGCCCTCGGCAACGACGCCACCGAAGAAGGCCCTGTTCCGTTCATACGCCACAGCGCGGTCGAGCCATCCGCAATACTTCGCCACACCAGATCCGTCTTCCCGTCGCCGTTGGCGTCGTAGTTGCCCGACGTCGTCGCCAAACGGAGATTGCTCGGAACCCCAGCCAAATTCGCCGCCGACAACGTCGCCACGCCGTCCATCAGCCAGATCGAATGAACCCCCGTCGTGCTGTTCCGCCAGACGATGTCGGTCTTCCCGTCCCCGTTGTAATCGCCCGTCGCCTCCAGCGTGAAACCCGTCAGACCCAGCGACCGGTCGGCGGAGCGAATGCCGTCGGACCTCATCAGGTGAAGCGTGTGGCTACCCGCCGCGTTCCGCCAGACGATGTCAGCCACGCCGTCGCCGTTCAAGTCGCCCGTCGCCGCGATCGTGAGCCCCAAATCGCCACCCAGACCACGGCCGGCCGTCACGGCCCCGTTCCGGTCGAGCAGATGGACCGCATGCGCGCCGGTCGCCGCGTCACGCCACAGCACGTCCGCCACGCCGTCGCCGTTGAAATCCCGCTCGCCACGACCACCCATCGCCGGTGGCACCGGAAGACGCCATAACTCGCGGCCCGACACGTCGTCACTGGCGCTGAAATAAAGGTGTCCGTCGAATACCTTTCCTTCACTCGTCCAAGGGCTACTATGACCGCTGCCAAATGCGATATCGCCCACGAACCGTTCCCGGTTGGCCACGACGTCAAACTCCCACAGTTCGCGTCCCCGCTGGCCGTCGACGGCCGCGAAGAACAGCCGTCCGTTCGCGTTTACAAGATTTCCCGGCCACGCTTTTCCATTGGCATTGATACTGGTTACCCTACTGAACGTCGTCCCGTCGGCCGTGGCCCACAACTCAGACCAACCTCCACTCTCCGCGGAGAAGTAGAGACGATTGCCCACGACCGTCAGATACATGGGGCTGGATGAGCCCTGACCCACCAGCAGGTCTGACACGCGCTCGGTCACGCTGCCGTTGGTTCGCCAGAGCTCCTCACCATGATCCTGATTGGAGGCTGCGAAATAGACGTAGCCACCGAAGCCGGTCAACCACGACGGAGAAGAGGAAGTACCGGCACGATCGTCGATGTCTTTCGTCAGGACTGGAGCCTGATCACCATCCGTCCAGTACAACTCTCGCCCATAAAAGCCATTGGCGTCAGAGCCGACCGCGGTGAAGTAGAGCTTGCCCTGGTATGGATAAAATTGACCTGGATTCGAGCCGAAAGTCGTGTGGAGGTCCGCAAATCGGCCAGTCGTGCCGCCGTCAGTGCCGTCAGTCCGCCATACCTCCCAGTTCGCGGTGCCGAACTCCGCGGCGTTGAAGTACATGTAATTGCCGAACACGGTGAAAGAGCTCGGGCTAGCGGGCGGATTGAATGGATCGCCGAACGGCCGCGTGGAATCTCCCGTCCCATCAGACACCCACAGCCGCCGACCACCGCCGTCGTCGGCGTTGAAGAACAACCGGCCCTTGAACGCTGCCAGATCGGAGAGTTCTTTTGCGAAGCCCTTGACCTCCACGGGCGCTGCCGCGTTGATATCGAGCCGGTAGAGCCTGCCGCCGAGAACATTTCCGCCGTTACCTTCATAACGCACACCGAAAAACAGCCGTGCACCTACCGCCGTCAGGCACTCCACTCTGATCTTCGTCGTGCCCGCGGGCCTGCCCCCCTGCGGATCGGGGATGGCCCAGCGCTTCACGTCCGAACCGGACTCGATTGAATGGAGATACCTGCCCTGCAAGGCTACGGTGTTGTCGGCGTCGGCCGCGAAGAACAACTTGCCGTCGAACAGCACGAACTCTTCGGGACTGCTGCTGCGGGCTGGCCCGGCTACCATGCCGTCGTAGCAATCGCGGAGCAGTTTCGTTCCCGCGGCCGTCCCGTCGGTCTTCCAGAGCTCCCGCCCACGAACGCCATCGTCGGCCGAGAAATAGACCGTGCCACCCACCGCGTGGAGACCTTCGGGCGCAGAACTTCCGCCGTTCCAGATGTTCTTCACGAGCGTCGGCACGCCCGAGCCGTCGATCCGGTAGAGCTCCCGGTCGCCAGCAACATTCGCCGCGCTGAACAGGAGCGACTGCCCCGCCACCGTCAGGCCGGACGGATCCGACCACTCGCCACCGACTGCCACGTCGATCACCGTCGCCGTCGTCCCGTCGAGCCGGAAGAGCTCTCGCCCCTTCAGCGCGTGCACGCCCGTGAAATACACCTTTCCCGCAAACAGCGTAAAGTCGCGCGGGTCCGACGAGACCCCGCTCCCGGGATTGACGTCAATCCGCACCGGGGCGGCGCCCGTGGCCGGGTCATAGACATAGACCTCCCGCTTTGGACCGTTCGACGCCGAAAAGTAGAGCTTCCCTGCCAAGGCCTTCAGGTCGCTGGGAAACGAGTCGGCGCCCAGCGGGTTGAGATCGGCCACCCGTGTCGCCGTCGTGCCGTCGCTCGACCACAGCTCGAAGCCACTGTCGCCGTCCGTCGCTTGGAACAACAGCCTGTTGCCCACCACGGTGAGATTGCTCGGAAAACTGCCGGCGTTGGCCTGCTTCGTGTTGATGTCCCGCACCAGCGAGGTGCCGTTGAGCGTGCCGTCGGAGGCGTAGAGCTCGACGCCTTGGCCGTCATCGGCGGCGAAGTAGAGCTTGTTGCCAAATGCGAGTGCCTGGGAAGTCACGCCGCCAGGGAACTGCTTCACCAACTGGACCTGCTGAGAGGCCGTGTCGATGGTGTAGAGGCGGGCCCCGTCTGTGAAATAAGCCTTGGAGCCGACCAGCGCGAGAGTGGTCAGCGAGAGGCCGCCGACGGGGAAGCTGGTGACTTTTGTCGTGCCGGCCTCGGTGCCGTCGGAAGACCAGATGTCATATCTGAACTGGAGGGCGTCCGGGGGTACGGACTGCGTGGCGAAGTAGACTCTTCCGACCCCCGGGGCGGCGATCCAACGGCCGCTTCCAAAGGAGACCCCCGAGAACGACCCCGGCCAGATGTCCTTGACGAGCACCGTGCCTTCGGTAGTGCCGTCCGTCTTCCAGAGTTCATAGCCGGCCGTCGCGTGGTTGGCCGTGAAAAACGTGGTGCCTCCCACGGTCGTAAATTCCTCCGGGGAACCCGAGCCGTCACCGAAGTTGATGTTTTCCACGAGCTGCGGCGTCGCTGCCAACGCCAGCCGAGGCTCGAGCACCTGCATGCCGAGCGGTCGGCTCGCAAGCGAGCGCCTGTTCTCGCGCCGAACCCGGCTAGCGTCTTTGCGGCCGCCCTCGCCCGTGGAAGACCCCTGCGACCGAAGGAATGGGCGAAGCATGTGGAAATCCCTCCAATAAGTTTGCCGCTCGCCGGCACACGCCGGCGCCACGCCGCGGAATCACAAAAAACCCCGCAAACTAGCGGCTCGCTCCCCCGGGTGCAAGCAGCCGGCAATCCGCCTGTTTTTCCGGCTACAAAAATAGCTTCTTGGTGCCCGGGCGGCTTACAACGGCTTGGTGCCGCTAGCCTGCTTCGTGGTCACCAAAACCTCGATGTAATCGGCCCTGACGCCGTGCTCGAGGTCGTCGAGGTGAATGACGTGCGTGAACAGGCCACACGCGCGAAAGATGTGCTCGCAGATGTCATACCCCCAATCCACGGTCACGAGCGCCCGGCCATCCCCCACGGGGTTGCCATGATATTGCTCGGGCTCGAGGTGCTGCACGGATCGGTTGACAAGCCGCGCCCTCACCGTGGACGGCCTGTGCTTGTTGACGATCGGCACGGTGAAGATGTGCATCCCGCCAGGCCGGAGCGTCCGCGCGATCTCGCGGAACGCCCGGGTCGGATCGAACACATGCTCGAAGACGTCCTGCGTGACATGCAAATCGACGCTGGCGTCGGCGAAAGAGAGCCGTTCGAGGTTCTCATTGCGCACGCCGGCCACGACGGGCGTATCGGCATGATCCGGAAAAAACTGGCTGGCGATGTAGCCGGGGCATTCGCGGGCGAGCCGTGCGCTCGCGCCACGCTTGGCCGGCGACGACTCGTGGACGACGGCAGACCGCCACCCCGGCAACCAGCGGTCGATCACAAGCATCAAGGCCCGCTCGCGGGGCACGCTGCCGCAGCGCGTGCAGACGAAATAATCACGGAACCAGGCATCATAGGCCACGAACCGAGTGTCGCTTTCGCAGGTGCTGCAATGGCCATAGCAGGCAAAGAGTTCTTTTGGTGACTCACTCATCGTCGCCCTCCCCTGCGTCTCGCTGCGGCGGGGCTTCGCGTCTCGAGCCACTCTCGGATCGTTGGTCGAAGTTGGAGATGTAACGTCTGCCGTCGTAGATGCCTTTGGCGGCCGACACCTGTAGTATCTCCCTCGCATGCTGCTCGTTGGGATGCACGATCCAGTGCACCTTCGCAATGTTTTCGATCGACTGCCTGTTGTAGATCCACGAGCTGCCACACACTGCGATGCTCAGCCCGACGATGCCCGCAACCGATAGCCAGCTGGCTTCCGGGTAACGCTTCAGGCTGCCGTCCCGCATCAGCCTGGCGCCCATCATGATCAGTGACGCCCAGAGCAAAATGGCATAGCAGCCGTATTTCGACTCCATGCCATATTCAGGACCAAATCCGATCCGTGCAATGCCGGCCGAAAGCCCCACGAGCATCTGAAGGACTGCGGTGAAGAAGTATTCGGGATATCGAAGGTCGCACCTTTGCGACGCGCAGTACATGATCGCCGCCAGCGCGACCGCTCCGAGGCATAGGCAGGGCAGTTTGGCGGGAAGAAGATTGCCACAGAAATACAAGAAGAATTGCACGACGCCCAGCGTCTGCGGCAGGGGAAATCCCGCTGCCAGGACGCTGCCGCTCCGATACCCGTAGACGACGTAGTTCAACCCGAGGATGACCGCGGCGTGCAGCCCGAGCATCGGGAGCCGTTGAGAGTGCCGGGCGAGGACGAGGTAAAGGCCGACCACGGGCACGACCAGGATCCCCGCCCCGCTCGAAAAAGCAGCCAGGTAGAGACAAGCATACCCGAGAGGGCGGGTCCAGGCCGTCTCGCGCTCCGGCGGTCTGCAGAGACAGAAGATGCAAAGAAACCCGAAGAATGCCTGCGTGTAGTGATTCAGGCCCGCCATCGCCCAATTCACGAGCGTGGCATATCGGAGGTTCAGAAAAAGCGCCGTGAACGGTAGCGCAAACAGCGGCATCCCCAGGCAGGCCGCCTCATGGATGAACAACCAGCAGGCGAGCATCCACAGCGCCGTGCCGAAGAGAATCAGATACGTGAAGTTTACCGTGCCGCTCATGTGGTAATTGAGGGCAGCCGCTGCCCGCGTGGTCGCAATCCTGTGCTCATTATGCTGCTCCATCACGAGCGCGACTCGCTTGCTGCTGCCGGCATCGGCGTAGTCGTTGATGAACGCCAAGATCGCATCGTAGTCATCCATCAACGGCATGTTCGCGGCGTTGATGACGACGAACGATGTCCACAGGCATGCGTAGGCCGCGGCGAAGACGAATACCACATCACGGAGGGCGCGGCTTGATGACATGCGAGTGTGCTTGGATTCCGGAGCCGTCGAGTGAATGCGTCAGAGCACAGGAACGTCGTGCGCGATGGAATCATGCTTCAGAATGTCTCCGCCCGCCAGTGGAACGGCGGTCGATCGGTAGCCCGCCCTTCCGGCGACGAGTGCGAAGGCCCGCTCGCAGGCATGGGCGAGCGTGCCATCCTGCTGGCCCGCTTCTTCCTCGAAGGCGAGCACGCGTTCCGGCAGTTTTGCAAGGGGACCGAGCGCCTGGGGCCGGAACCAAAACATCGACCCGGCATAGAACGCCAAGGCCGGCTCATCGGGTTTGCCCTCGAGCCCTGTTGCCTCGAGCAGCCCTCGGAGCCGAACCTCGTTCGCACCCCAGAATCGCGGATGCGACAGGAAATAACGGCACGATCCCACCATGCCTACGGCGGGGTCCTCAAACAGGGCCAACGACTGCCGTGCGATAAGCGAAGTCCCAAGCAGATCGCCGTAGAGCTGTCGCCGCCAATCGGCCCCTCGGGCGCTGTAGGTGCTTTTTTTTCCGTGTAGCTTGAGACAAACTGCATACCCGTCGAGCAGCCCGCTCCTCAGGAGCATCAGGAACGGGCGGATATCGCGGCCCCTGTTCTCGACGATGCACACGGTCGTGCGGTTGGCGATAGCCGAAGTCGTATTCAGGATCGTCGGCACATCGGCCTCGAACGGAGTCGTCACGTAAAGGTCGAATGGCTCCAGGATCGCCCGCAGTTGTTCGCATATTTCGGGCATCAGGTCCACGTAGTAGAGATGCAATGCCACGGCCACGCGGGGCCGATCAGCACCCCTCGGGCAGGATTCCACGACACGTCGGGGATCGATCGTCAGACCATCATGCGCCAACGTCGACAAGCCATCCTTCCCCGCCTGGTACTGCCCCCGCACGCGGGCCAGCGACTGCTCGATGCTGTGTATCCGCTCGGGGCTGCAGAAGCTCATCAGCGCGCCAGTGTCGGACTCATGCGGATTCGAGCGGAGCACCTCCGTCTTAACGATGCCATGTCGCGCAGCGATCGGTGCCGCTGCAAATTGCATCAGGTTGACCTTCCGCCAATGCCGATAGGGCTCCGGCGTACACCAGAATGTCCATCCCCGGTCCTTCGCCAAAGCCCGCAGCCAGCGGCCGCAGGCCACGAGCCACTCTCGGGTTCCCAGCTCGCAGATCGACTCCGTACGCACATCGTTCTCACGGAGCAGACGGGAAAGCCCCAGTTCATAGCTGAGGATCAGCTCCAGCTTCGTGTTGAGGGGCCGCACCGCCTCGAAAAAACCGCGAAACCACGGCGCCCGCGCCGCCCGTGGACTGAAAGCGAGCAGGTACGACTGCAGATGCCAGTGAATCTGTTCGGATGCCGTCAGTCCGACCACGTCCGATCGCTCGGTCGCCTGGATCATCCGGCGCAGCGTGTTCGTGAACGCATCCGGATCGAAGACGACGAAACTCGAGTTGAGCAGCAGGACCGACTTCAAATCGAAGGCGTCTTGTATGTGTGTCAGCCCCACCCGGTAGCTCATGAAATCATACCCGACGTTCGGCCGACGGACGACCTGCACGTGCGGGAGATCATCCAAAGCGTCCGTCGCCACCTGGCTGGTGGTGACCACGATGATCCGGTCGCATACGTGGCTCACACAGGAGAGCACGTCGCGGAACACCGCGTCGATGCGGTCGTGCGGATCGAAATGTGCGACAACGGCGGCGTTAACGGCCACATCAGCCTCGCAGTCGGCGGTAGGACCGATACGTCGAGCGGGCCAGACTGTACACGACCGGGTATTTTCGCAGCGACGTGGCAATGCGATGCACGCGTTCACTCACCGGACGGTAGTACACGCCGTTGGTGACCGGGGCGGAGCCGTGTCCGTTCGTGGCATGGGGCGCCGCGGAATTGATCATTGGCGGGTGCTTTCCAGCTGCCAACGCGGCTGCCAGTTCTGCATGGAGGGAAGACGTCGAAATCTCGTGCGATACCGCCGGCTCGTAAAGCCGCGTCCGGAAGGTGCTCTCCAGGTACTGGAGCCCCCATTTCACGTCCGGTTCGAGGTGACACCCCTCGCCCCACTCGTTCCAGGCGTTGACGAAGATGATCGCCTTGTCGGAATCGCCCGTATGCTGCCGGGTGTAGGATCTCAAATACGCCAGCCACTTGGCATACCACTCCGGTGTCGAATGAATGATCGTGGTGGGAGAGTCCTGGCGGCGAGCCGTATTGTCCCAACTCGGGAGAATGCCGCGAAAATACGTGAACGCAGGTGCCGCCTTGTGCACGCTTTGGGCGATGATTTTGCGGTAGTCGAGAATGCCACCACAAAACGCGGGATTCGTGATCGGCGGAACGACATCCGGCACGTTTACCGGACCATTGAACTTATGCGGGGGAAATTCGACGAGCGAATCGGCATCGACCTCCGCCGGATCGGAGATGTCGTAAAAATCCACGACTGCGATATGCAGGCCTCCCAAACCCGCCTCGCGCGCCAAACGGCGCCACGTCGCGAACACCTCCTTCGGTTTGGGGATGTCTTTGGCACGATAGACGACAAGAAAAGGTTTTCCGTCAACTCGTATGTAACGCCGGTCTTGCAGCACGTGCTCCACCGAGCGAAAGAACCGTTCGGCATCTCCCGGCTCGTATCTCTGCTCCAGGAGAACCGTCTTCGTGTCGCCGTCCCAGGAACGCGTCCAGTTTTCGTTTGCCCAACAGATGCAAAACTCGAGCTCGATGTCGCTTGCGAGGAACTGCTCGAGCGGCTTTTCCAGAACCCTGCGGCCGCTGAACCAATAGTGGTAAAAGCAGAAGCCTGTGATCCCGTACAACCGCGCCATCTCGGCCTGTCGCCGCAGGACGTCGGGCTGGGTCAGGTCGTAGAAGCCCAGCTCACGCGGCACATGCGGCTGGTAGTGGCCGTCGAAATTCGACCGTCCCCGCGCGACATTCGTCCACTCGGTGAATCCGGGCCCCCACCAGTCGTCGTTCTCCTGAATCCGGTGATACTGGGGCAGGTAGAAAGCAATCAAACGACACGGATCGACGGCCGCGCGCCGGGCCGGCGACGGGCTGGCTGCCGTCATTCCCGACAGGGCCGCCGTTCCCGCGTCGGATGCCGGTCGGACGAGTTGTTCGCCGGCATTGGCAGCCGTGTGACCGCACTCCCCATCCGTTTGAGAAACAGGCTGTGCCGGTTGCTCCGGGTGCAAGGATCGCCCATCCGCCGCCGTTGCCCCGAAATATCGGCTGACCTGGCGGCGCGGATGCGTGATCCATCGGCGCAACTCGCGCAGTGGCCTGGTCAGCCGCCAGGAATTGCTGCCGAGGATCATCCGCTGCTCGGCGAAGAAATGCTCCATTTCCCGCGCCTGCGATTCGGCCCGCTGCCGGCTATCGCGGGCCTCCGCCTCGCATTCCGCCACGCGCATCTGCAGCGAATTCCGCTCGGCAAGGATCGAAGCCAGTTCGGCGCGCATTGATTCACCGGCCTCCCGGCTAGCCAGCAGATGCGAGCGGAGTTCCATCGTCGCCTTTTGCTCCTTGTCGCAATCCTCCGCGGCGGCTCTGGCGTATGACTGCCATTCCGCGACGTGAGCCGATAGCTCCCGCACCTGCGTCAATAGCCGCTCCCGATCCTGGTCGACTGCGTTCAGGTCGCCGGTGAGGCGAGCGGCGTTTGTCTCTTGCTCGTCGAGCCGACATCGCAAGTGGCTGAACATCTCGTTCCGCTCGCGCTGATCGCGCTCGAGATCGGCAATCTTCCGCTCCGCCGCCCCGGCTGCGGCCTCTAGGGCATCGGACCGCTGCCGCGAAGACTCCAACGCCGCCTGACTCTCCACGATTTGGCGCTCCACGTCCTCGAGCCGTGCCGCGCGATCCCGATGCGTCGCGCATTCCTGCTCCAGGTCAGCAATCTTCCGCTCCGCCGCCCCGGCTGCGGCCTCCAGGGCATCGGACCGCTGCCGCGAAGACTCCAACGCCGCCTGGCTCTCCACGATTTGGCGCTCCACGTCCTCGAGCCGTGCCGCGCGATCCCGATGCGTCGCGCATTCCTGCTCCAGGTCGGCAATCTTCCGCTCCGCCGCCCCGGCTGCGGCCTCCAGGGCATCGGACCGCTGCCGCAAAGACTCCAACGCCGCCTGGCTCTCCCGCAGTTGTCGATCAAGTTCCTCACTTCGCCCCGCGAGTTGCGCCTGCCCGGCCAGGGTGTCGCCAAGTGTGCGCTGAAGATCGGCAATACTCCGCTCCTGCTCCCGCACCGTCGCCCAGTCCAGCATGCCGTGCTGCAGCAGGTCCTTTGCCGCATGCATGGACGTCTTCCGCTTCGCCTGACCCGCCGAAACCGCGCCCGCGAGCTCCTGCAACTCGGCATAGAGCGTCGCCGCCTCGGGACTGCAGGTGCGAACGAACTCGGCGCGAGGCGAATTCTCAAGCGAGGTGAACAGGCCCTCGCGATAGTCGTTCTCCTTTTCGACAAGGTCGATTCCGAACTTATGTCGAAGGTTTCTCACGACAGCGTGCGGCTCCCTCACAATCTGCCGCGCCTCGACGACCAGACAGTGCTCCGGATGGCTTCGCGCAAAGTCGCGGATGTCGCGGTTGTATCGCTCCCAAATCGCCAAGGCGAGCGCCGGGTTCGTCTGCAGAAACTCGTGAACACCCCGCCGAAACAAGGAATCGACGACTTCCCAGGGGCTGCGAAAGAGAAAAAGATACCGTGCTAGGGGCAGTTCGTGTCGCCAGAATTTCAACAGCAGTGTCGTGCGGGGATCCTTCCAGCCCCACGGGCGACCCACAGCCTTACGCTTCGCGATCAATGTGCGCGCTTCGGGCCGCAGGCGGCTGGGCATCCTGACGATTCCATCCGCGAACAGACCGTCCTGGCACCGGCCGTTGGCACGGAGAACCCGTTTGTGAAACTCGAGAAACTCGACGTCTTCATAGTGGCCGTGCGGATTGCCAACCGCTGCCCCCAGCAGTGAATCACCGATGAACAGGCCGGCCCTCTGGCAGACGGCAGCCGCCAGAGAAGTCGCAGACCGGTGCATGCCGGTGATGACCAGCACCGGTTTGTCTGCAGTGTCACTCGCCAAGGCCGAAGCATTCATGCGGTTTGAACAAGAGGAGATAACGACCATTCGAATACCGATGGCCGGGGAACGAGCCTTCGTGAATCGGCTTCATGATCCACGCCGCACCATCACCTTCCGATAATCGCCACGGCTGAAGTACTTTTCAAGCCACACGTAGGCCACGATGAAAAAATAACGACTTCCCATTTCGCGGATTTTCAGCTTTGCGACTCCGGATCGTCGGTTTCTCCACGTGATCGGGATCACGGTCCACGAGTAGCCTCGCACGATGGCCTTGAGCGGCAATTCCACGGTGATGTTGAAGTGCGGGGAAAGAATCGGTGTGCATCCGTCGATCACCTCCCGCCGATAGGCCTTGAAAGCATTTGTCGTGTCGTTCAGCCGGATCGCAAACACAAACTGGATGAAGGCATTGGCCATTCGATTCAGGAGTAGTTTGATCCGCGGATAATCGATCACGCCGCCCCCTTTCATGAAACGACTGCCGAACACACAGTCGTAGCCCTCTCCCAGCTTCTGCCAGTAGCGCACGACGTCGCGGCAATCGTCGCTTTCGTCGGCCATCATGAACACGATCGCATCGCCCGACGCCGCGGCGATCCCCCGCTGCAGCGCCCGGCCGAATCCATGGGGCGCACCATTCTTCACAGGAACCAGTTGCTCGATGCGACATGCGGTCGCGGAGAGAATGCTCCATGTTTCGTCGGAGCTGCCGTCATCGACGACGATGATTTCATGCGGGATGCCATGCATGCCGAGTTCCAGATGGAGATGTTCGACGGTGGAGGCGATGCAGCCGGCCTCATCCCGGGCGGGAATGATCACAGAGAGCAACCGGGGGCCGTGCGCTGCCGCCAGAGCCGGGTCGTCTTGATACGCGTGCTCAGCCGCCACAGCGAGCGAGCCAGTCGGGGTATTGTTCTGCATGATTCGCTATCTCCTCGAAGATCGTCTCACGGGACCGTTGGGGAAGCCAGCCGTGCCTGCCGCTCGCCTGTCGGTGGTCGAGCACGACCCAGGGGATGTCGTAGGGTCTTGTTTCCTCCGCGGCTGCCACGGAGTGCGGGCCCAGGCGCCCACGGCACCACGCCGACAGTTCAGACAGGCTCGTCGCCGATGCGGCGCCGCCGGACACGTTGAGTACCTCAGGCTGGCCGCCCACCGCGGCCCGCATCTGCCTCACCAGCAAATCGCCGAGATCGGCCGGATGCAGGCAGTCCCTCACTTGAAGCCCTTGCCCGCCGAAACCGATATAGCGGAGCGGACGCCGTGCGGCCCAAGAATGAATCCACCACGAAAAAATGCCTTGATCGGCCCTGCCGAACTGGCCGGCGCCGGCCATCACGCCGCAGCGGTCGATCACCAGGGGCGTGCTGAGGGCATGGCTGTATTCCAACGCCAGCGTCTCGCCGGTGAGTTTCGTGGCCCCATACAGCGAGATCGGGGAAGCGGTCGAAAAGGTCTCGTCCACGCCACGGCTGCTCGCGCCGCGCGGCAACCCGGCGGTCTCATCGAGGCCGAAGGCGCTTGCTCCCTCCAAGCCGCCTGCACATGCCCGGCGGGCGGTGAGCGGGAGGGCTGCGAGTGCCGCAATGGAATAGACGCGGCTCGTGCTGAGCATCACCACACCGGCCCCCCATCGTGCCGCCGCCTCGAGCAGGTTGGCCGTTCCCAGCAGGTTGTGTTCGACCAGTTGCCTTCGCGTGGCGGCCGTGCCGTTGGCCGCGGTGCCGGCCAGAACGCTCGGCTCCGCCGCGGCGTCGATCACCCAGTCGAAAGATCCCAAAGCGTCGATATCGCTCGGCAGACGAATGTCGCCATGCACCACGCGCACACCCAGCCGCTCCAACGACGCACGGTTGGTTTCCGATCCCTTGCGCCGATTGTTGTCGAGCGAAGTCACGCTGACCGATTCCAGTCGCTCGATTAGTTGTCGGCACAGCTCCGCACCAACGAATCCGCAGCCACCGGTGACAAGTACTTTCATCCCCTGCCTTCAGCGGAAGTAGGTTGCACGAAAATTGCGAATGCTAATCCCACAGTCCCAGAAAAGGATTCACTCAGCGGTAGCCACAGAAGCCACGCGGCCACTGCGTTCCTCGTGGGCGGCAACGATCTGATCGAACGTCTCGCCAAGCGAGATTTCCGGCTTCCAGCCGGGGTAATCGGCCATCATGCGACGCAGATCGGAGTAGTAACAAATGTGGTCGCCCGCCCGGGCCTGATCCGAGTAAACCCAATCCATCGCTTTCCCGGTGCGTTGCGATACCATCTCGAAGGCCTCGAGAATCGAGCAGCTGTTGGCCTTTCCGCCGCCGATGTTGTAGACGGCGGCCGACCGCGGACTTCCCACGAATCGAGCGATGAAGGCGGCGACATCCGCGGCGTGGATGTTGTCGCGCACCTGCTTGCCCTTGTAGCCGAAGACCGTGTAGCGACGACCTTCCAGATTGCACTTCACGAGGTAGCTGAGAAAACCGTGCAGCTCCACGCCGGAATGCGCCGGCCCGGTGAGGCAGCCGCCGCGGAGGCAGCAGGTGGGCATGTCGAAATACCGGCCATACTCCTGAACCATCACATCGGCCGCGACTTTTGACGCGCCAAACAAGGAATGCTTGCTGGCGTCGATTCGGAACGTCTCGGGAATGCCCTGCTCGAAGGTTCTGTCGGCGTAGTCCCAGCGCGTGTCCAGCTCGATCAACGGGATTTCGTTCGGTGCGTCGCCGTACACCTTATTGGTGCTCATGTGCACAAACGGGGCCTCGGCGGCAAACCGCCGCGCTGCTTCGAGCAGGTTGAGCGTGCCGACGGCGTTCGTGTCGAAGTCATCGAACGGAATCGCGGCGGCGCGGTCATGTGACGGCTGGGCGGCCGTGTGAACGATCGCGTGCGGCCGCACCTCCTCGATCAGCTTCAGCACACCTTCACGGTCACGGATGTCGAGCTCGTGATGAGTGAACGCACGGAGCGACGCGGCGAGCCTTTGTTGGTTCCAGCGGGTATCACCAGAAGGCCCGAAGAAAACAGCTCGCTGGTTGTTATCCACACCATGAACATGCCACCCGAGGCGATCGAAGTGCGCAGCCACTTCGCCGCCAATCAGACCCGAGGAGCCTGTAACCAGTATTTTCTGCATTGCCATGAATGCCCAGCCTGCCAGGAACCCCCTCAACTGGGGCACCAGACAACATTACGTCACAGGGCGGCATTGTCAAAAAACAAAATCCAGCAGGAAATCGTCTGTTTTCGTACTGGATTTGAGCGTGAGTCTTGGCAGAAGCGCGGTTCGCTTAAGTCAATGACTAAGCCGATCGGTTATGCCGCAGCCCGATAAACCCCAGCCCCGCCGCATCCTTCCCCGAGACCTGCGGCTCGCCCGCCAGCGGCCAGGCGATCGCGAGCGTCGGGTCGTTCCAGAGGATCGTCCGCTCGTGCGCCGGGGCGTAGTAGTCCGTCGCCTTGTAGAGCA
>Ga0315901_10001747_pt1 | contig 31129 bp, 17 predicted proteins | sample LakEriMetagenome_10_FD_203761 | JGI IMG/M metagenome (GOLD analysis project Ga0315901, IMG submission 203761) | Freshwater fungal communities from buoy surface, Lake Erie, Ohio, United States - Buoy 2 MA116 | ecosystem: Environmental > Aquatic > Freshwater > Lake | place: USA: Lake Erie, Ohio...
TAGTGGCCATCCGATTGATACTGTTATTCAGGTTTCCTGGGCTACTTGTCAAAGTACTTGTTCGGGCACCTTGGGTTCCAATATCTTCCCCAATGGTGATTTTGGGAGCGGTATTCCGAATATTTTCCCCACCAATCCCGGAATTGCTCCAGGATACAATTACCAATTAAATCCGCCGCCGAATGATGGTTGGTATTGTATCACCAATAATACCAGTAGTTGGGGGTCTTTTGCGGCATCCCGTTGGATTAAAATTGAGGACAATGGCCCCGAGCCCAATGGTTATATGATGGTGGTTAATGCTTCCTATCAGCCGGGGCTTTTTTATCAAAAAACAGTGGAGGTTTGCGAATTAACCACGTATGAATTTTCCATTGACGTTATAAATCTTTTTAAAAGTGCCTTTCCAAACGCCATCAAACCCAATCTCTCTTTTTTATTGGATGGTGTTGAGGTGTGTGAAACCGGAAATATACCTTCCGATGAGCAGTGGCATACCTCTCGGTTTTCTTTTACTACGGCTCCCGGGCAGACCTCTATTCTATTAGCACTTCGAAATAATGCTCCAGGTGGAAATGGGAATGACTTGGCGATCGACAATATTTCATTTCGGGCTTGTGGCCCTGAGATAATGGTTTCGGATACCGTATTTTTTTGTCCGGGCTCCATGGTTACCCTTGAACCCTCCCTATCCAGTTTCCCATTTAGCGCACCGACATATCAGTGGCAGGTTTGGTCGGATAGTGTTTGGGTATCCCTGCCGGCTGAAGATAGTACAACGCTAGTACTCCCTTCAGCCGTTGCAGGTCAGCAATACCGACTTTTAGTGGCCAGTGCGCTGGGCAACCTAGAGCTGGCCAATTGCCGGGTCGCCTCTGCACCCATCACCCTGGCTTATTCATATACCCTGCCAGTAGGAATTGGATTGGATTCCATTCCTTGCCCTGGTGATACCGGGGGCGCTTCTGCATCGGTCATTGGTGGGACTTCCCCTTTTGTGTATAATTGGTCCAATGGGGCGAATACCTCTGCGGTATCGGGTCTGGAGGCTGGCTGGTATGCCGTGACGGTGACGGATGGCAACGGCTGCACTGGGTCTGCCTCGGCATTGCTTCCCAGTGCCCAGGTAGCGTCCCTTAGCCTGCTGCCAACCCCGGTTTCGTGTCCGGGAGGAATGGATGGTGGCTTGGTAGCCTTGGTCAACGGTTGGGGAGGCTCTCTGATTTATAGCTGGAGTAACGGTCAATCCAATGCAAGTCTAGGCCAATTATCGGCTGGTGAATATGGACTTACCGTAACGAATGAACAAGGTTGCACATTAGAGGGGCTTGCGCTCGTTGAAACCTTGCCCAGTTTTAATCTTTCCTTGTTTTCCAGTCCTGCCACCTGTGCCCAAAGTCAGGATGGTCAGGCATGGGTGGAGGTGAATGGTTCGGGTGAGCCGTTTCTCTATTTATGGGAAAATGGTCAGTCAACTCCTCCAATTTCAGGACTCAGTTCGGGCTGGTATTCGCTTACCGTGACGAATAGTTGGGGCTGCACCCAGGTGGATTCTGTTTGGGTGGCAGCAGCAGCGCCTCTACAATGGGTGATCGAAACCATGGATGTTCGTTGTTCAGGAGGGAGTGATGGCATGGCAACGGCTGTGGTAAGTGGTGGACTTCCTCCCTATCAATATACCTATAGCATGGGTGGAATAGGTGCCACTGCAGGGCAACTTCCAGCAGGTACTTACAACCTGTTGATATCGGATAGTTTGGGTTGTATGGTTTCAACTTCCTTCCAAATTGAGGAACCTCCCTTATTGGAGCTTGGCCTACTGGTTACCGGAGTATCTTGTTACGCGGGTTTGGATGGGGAAGTGTATGTGGAGGCTGCTGGAGGAGTGGCTCCATATCAGTATCAGTGGGGCACCGGTGCCACAGGGGCTTCCTTGCAAGAAGTAGCGGCTGGGAATTATGAGGTGACCGTTACAGATAGCAATGGATGCCTTCAACTATCGAGTGCGGTAGTTTCCGCTCCCGATTCTTTGTTCCATTCTTTCCTGGAGGTGGCTCCACGCTGCTATTCCAGTTCGGATGGCAGTTTATCGGTGGTCATCGGTGGAGGAACCGCTCCTTACGTAGTTAACTGGGGGGATGGGAGCGCTGCTCCCGTTCGAAGCAACCTCCCCGCTGGGCACTATGTGGTTACCATAGTAGATGCGAAGGGCTGCCAATCGGTCGGTAGTGCTGTTTTAATGCCACCGGAGGAGCTGCGTTTACTCCTGGAGGCGGAGGCGGAGACCTGTCTGGGCTTCGCGAATGGGCGAATAGAGGCTTGGGTACAGGGTGGGGTAGGGCCTTATATATGGTCATGGTCGAACGCTGGCACAGGCCCCGAGCAGTTGGGTTTGGCTGCAGGAACCTATCGGGTTACGGTTACGGATGTCCAAGGTTGTACTGTATCGGGAGAGGAAACAATTTTTACGGCGGTGACCCCCTTTGTTGACTTGGGGCTAGACCTCCAGTGGAAACTGGGAGAGTCTTTGGTCTTGTCTGCACAGCATCTTTATCCGGATTCGAGTACGTTGACCTATCAGTGGGAGGGTATTGGTGGCGATACCAGCTGCATTGGTTGTTCCTGGATTTCGTTTGTGCCGGTTCAGTCTGGCTGTCAACGGTTAATTCTTTCCAACGAGGAAGGTTGTATTGCCCGGGATTCGGTTTGTATTACCATCGATTCGCGTCGGGAGCTATACATTCCGAATGTTTTTCACCCGGATAAAGATGGTTGGAATGATTTTTTTACGGTTTATTCCGATCCATCGGTGAAAACGCTTCGCAGGCTGAGTGTTTACAGCCGTTGGGGGGAAGAAGTATTTAGAGCGAACAATATACCCACCAACGAAGAGCTATTGGGTTGGGACGGCAGGCATCGGGGATTGGACATGTTGCCGGGGGTATATGTATATCAAGTGGAAGTTGAATTTTGGGATGGGGAGCTGAAGTGGTACAGTGGGGATGTAACGTTAGTGCGATGAAGGGGGCGCACTCTCTGTTTTGGATTGGTTTTTGGGGTTTTGCTATTCTTATTGGAGCCAATAGGTTTCGGCTGCAGCATCGTTATTGGCTACCAGTATTGTTCTTCTGTTTTTCCCTCGAAGAAGTAGTAGGTCCCTGACTTCTTTGTTGGCCCAGAACCCACTTTTGATTCCTTCGAGCGGCATAAATTGGTTAGATGGCGTTCCAATTAACACCAGCCCTGTCCCTGCATCACAGCGATTGGTTTCCACCTCCATACCATATTTATTGCCCGCGATCAGGATATCTTTTCGGCCGTCACCGTTTACATCTTCGACGAGAATGCCCATAGTTGGGGCAATTTGGGCTTGTCGGGGCAGTTCATGTTGGATAAAGGTGCCATTTTTATTTTCCCACCAGGAGGTAGCGAGTGTAAAGCAGTTGAGTTGGAGGGCTTTGTCCAGGATTTCCCGACTATACACATCGGTAATGGTGGCTTTCCCGTAGTCTTTGGCGTAGAGAAACTTCTTTTTCAAACTGGGAATGTGTTTGGTTAGCACCTCTTTTTGCACCATTGGGTGCCATTCCCCATATTCAGGGATGGCCATTATTGGATCCAACGTTCCGTTACCGTCAAAATCGCCTGCATAGCACTGCAAAGGAGCTGCTGCGGAGGCGGTATATTTAGTATTGAATCCTAGGTTGCCGGTGACTAGATCCATGTCGCCATCTCCGTCCAGGTCATCGCAGATCAGTCGATTCCAGAGTCCATTGCTTTTTTGTAGGCCTGGGTAGTCATTTTGCTTAACAAGTTGGCCATTTTGAAACTTAAAAACGGTGATTGGCATCCATTCTCCGCAAACGATTAGCTCGGGGCTGGGGTCTGCATCAATGTTGGCCCAAACCAGGTCGGTGATCATTCCACAGAATTTGAAGTCAGGGGCTACCTGGGCAGTCACATCGGTAAAGCGATCTCGGTCATTACGGAGTACTGCGCTGGCGGGTGGGAGGGGCCAGTTGGCTGGTTTAACGCGTCCGCCGATAAATAAATCCAGGTCACCATCGCTGTCGTAATCATGGGCGACCACTCTTCCGCCGATATCCGGTAGAGGAGGGAGTACATTTGGAGGTGTTTTCCTAAAATCTCCTTTCCCATCGGCATTGATGTAAAGTCGATGTTGCCAAGCCTGGGGAGAGGTAGCTTCGGCGCCCCCGCTGAGCACTACTAAGTCTAGGTCGCCATCGGCGTCGGCATCGAAGAAGCAAGCACCATGGTCTTCAAACAGTTTATCTGCTGTGAAACTAGGGGATTGAAGCGGTTTGAATTGGCCGTTTTCTTGTTGGATAGCGAGGGTAGCAGGTTGGTCAAATGCATTCCCTATAAACAAGTCTTCTAATCCGTCGCCATTGACATCTCCTTTTGCTGTGAAGGGCCCCAAGTCGGAGCAGCTCCAGGCGTTGAGCGGCCAGGTTTCAAAATCGTTGAACTCATTTTCTGTATGTTGGAAATTTAGGGCTTTATTTTTGGCAAATAGGGGCTTTGTGGAAGCGGGGTCAGGGCAAATACTAGCAACAGGGCCTCCTTGTGCGTCGGTTTGACGAAGGACAAGTCGTTGATTAACTTGTACATTTTCCATGGTCAATGTTTTACCATTTGGGAAACGAACGGTTAGGCGGTCAATGGTACTCGTTTTCCCAAGCCCAAAATGGAGCAGGTGTTCGACGGAGGAGAAAATGCCTCGAGTAGGAAATTGTTCGGCATATTGAATTTTGCTTCCCTCGTATTCTATTAAGCAAGAAGCGCCAACGGCAAATGGATTTTTTTCGCCACCGACCAATTTCAGTTGTAGGTAATTATTTCCCGTTTTTCCTACGCTTTTATTTTCATAGATATAGGCTGGCTGTTCGAGGTTGTTAATGACCAGTTCCAGGTCGCCATCTTTATCGAGGTCGGCCCAGACCGAGCCGCAGGACCAGGAGGCGGGTATGGTCATCCATTTTCCACTGGAGTCGTCGAATTGAAGGTTTCCTTTGTTTTGGAAGCAGAAATTACGCACCTTGAAGGTGGGCACTAATTTCAGGAAATCATCAAAGTTGGGGTAAATATCGCGGAGGCGTCTGCCCGTTCCGTGTGTTTTTTGAATTTCTGGTAGAATAAAATCGGCGAAGTCCCGGCTGGTCACTTCTCTTCGGTATCCATTGGTGACATGTAGGTCCCGGAGCCCATCATTGTCGATATCGAAAAGGAGTCCGCTCCAGCTCCAGTCGGTTTTGTACACCCCATTAATACAGGCTACATCACTGAAGGTGTTGTTTCCATTATTGCGTTGAAGTACATTTTGGACGACGGGTTCGAAGTACCCATTTTTAATGAGGGCGGTGTATTTACTGAGGGTATTCGTTGCCAGGAAGGCTTTTTGGCGCTGATTATGGGCAGAAAGCATATCCACGGCGTATAAATCCACCAAACCATCGTTGTCGAAGTCGGTGATATCGGTACCCATGGTATGTTGGGAGGAATGCTGGAAATATTGGCTAAGCTGGTCGGTGAATCCTCCTTTTTTATTATTGATGTAGAGTAGGTCGGGCTGAATAAAGTCATTGCCGACATATACATCGGGCCAACCATCCCGGTTGAAGTCAGAGATCGAGACACTAAGGCCGTAAGCCAGGTTTTGGATACCTGTTTTTTTGGAGGCATCGACAAATTTGCCATTGACATTTTCGTAAAAACGATCGGAGTCAAATTCAAGTCGGGGCATCAAGAGGGGTTTGTATTTTTTATCTGGGCCTAATACGGCTTCGATTTTATTGGTCCAGATGGCCTCGGTAGGGTAGTTAAGGACGTACAAGTCCAGGTCGCCGTCTAGGTCATAGTCGAAGAAGTTGGCACCGGTGGAGGCGCTCATGTCATCGATTCCGAATTCGGCTGCTTTTTCGCTGAAGGTATTGTTTTGGTTATTAATGAAGAGCCGGTTTCGGCGGGAATCGTCTTTAAGGGTTCCGCCTCGGCAGATGTAGAAATCAAGGAAACCGTCTGCATTTACGTCTGCTGCGGTGACGGCGGTTTCGAATCCCTCTTCAGAAGCCAGTCCACTTTCGTCGGTAATATCTTTGAATTGCAGATTGCCTTGATTAAGGTACATTTTATTTTTTCCGTTACTACTGACGAAGTAGATATCGGGCAGTTGGTCGTTATTGATATCGGCGATACAGAGGCCACCTCCATTATACATATTAATATTGGTGGTGATGTTGTTCTCATAGGTTTCGACGATGGTATTCGCGAAGTCAATTCCGGTACGGGAGGGGTCGAGAAGCTCGAGAATAGGCTGTTCGGCCTCAAGGGTAGGTTCTTCCACAGACTCTGCCAGGTTGGCGGTTGTGTTAGCGTCTTTGCAATGAGAGAGGAAAAACAGCAAGCTAAGCGCGCTGATAGTAAGGTGGACGTATCGCATAATTAAAAAGAGCAAATATTGGCAAAGATAGAGAAATGGCTTTGAAAATCGATAAAATGTCTTTCATTTGCGAGTTGTTACTTCTTGCAGAATTATTTGAAAAAGTACCTACACCAAAAAAACGACTACTAGTTATGAATACGTTTAACGAACGCTGGCGGGCATTTTCCGAGTACTTGACGGAAATGATTGATGGGAGGGTATTGGGCTTGTTTAGGATTTTGTTTTCAATTGTGTTATTTTGGACGGTGGTGAGCTACCTGCAGATGGACCTGGTTTACAACATGTATGTGTTCCCCTCTGTTAATTTCAAGTACGATGGGTTAACTTGGTTAGAGCCAATTTCAGCGGGGTGGATGAATGGTATTTTGTATGCTATGCTGGTGTTATCTGCCCTGATGGTGGTGGGGGTTTGGTTTCGGTGGGCGACTTGGTTATACACCTTGGGTTTTCTTTATTTTTTTCTACTGGACACGAGTTTATACAACAACCACCTTTATTTGTATGCACTTTTGGCTGTGATGCTCACCTTTACGGATGCGCATAAATACCTAAGTTTATCGAAGGATAAGCCTGGGTCTGTGGGGATTCCAAGGTGGCAGCAGTGGGTGTTTCAGTTGCAATTTGTGATTGTGTATTTTTATGCGGGTGTGGTAAAGTTAAGTGGGGACTGGTTATTTCGCCAGGAGCCGATTCGTGTAATTATTGGGGAACTTCCTTCAGATAGTATTTACAATGTGTTTTTTAAATCGGAGGCAGGCATTTATTTGTTTACGTATGGAGGCTTGATTCTTGATTTAGCCGCACCTTTATTATTATGGTACAAGCCAATTAGGAAGTGGACAGTTTATATTTTTATCTTCTTTCATTTTTCAAATTCAAGGATTTTTGATGACATTGGAACTTTCCCATTTGCAATGATTGCTAGTATGCTGTTGTTTTACGAGTGGTCAGAGCTTTCATGGTTAAGGCGATTATTTGGGGAAACGAGTCAGGGGGGAAAAAAGAGCCCTCGTCAAGTGATTCCAGTGGTAAAGGAGCTACCGCGTCTATGGCTGGTTTACTTTTTTTTACAGTTGCTGTTGCCGCTAAGAGGGTTCTTTTTGCCCAATGACCTTGACTGGACCTTGATTGGGCAGCGGTTTTCTTGGAGGGTTAAACTGGATGCTCGAGTAATGACGGAGTTAGCATTTGAGGCGCACTTGGTAACGGGTCAGGTGATGCCAGTGGATGTGACGAGTTTTATCAATACCCACCAGATTCGGAATTTGGCCTATGATCCAAGGTCGATTCGGGAGCTCGCCATAGGAGTTCAGAAGGCTGTTATGGACCAACAAGGGGTGCCTTGCAAGGTAAAGGCGAGGATAAAAGTATCTCGGAATGGGCGTCCTGCGCAGGAGTTTGTGGATCCAACGGTTGATTTGGCGACGGCTCGGTATAGTCCTTGGGAAAAGTTGACTTGGGTGAGGGATTTTCAAAAGTAGGGTGAAAAGGGAAGGAGTGAAGGCCAAGGGGGGCGTATTGGTTTGGGTTATTTTTAGTTAGTTGGGGTATTCCCTTGATAATAATTAGATAATGAATGGATTAAAATGTGGATGGTCTTGGCGATTTGGTTTCGAGGAGTGGTATTTTCAATTATTTTTTAAAAATACTATATAAAATTATTGTGGACTCCAACTCTGCAACTATATTTGTGATTCGAAACGAATAGGGGCGGTTGGTTTTTTGGGTTAATTATTTGAATAACAATCTTTTGTTGGTTTTCGTTGAAAAATGAATAATTGAGGTGGGGTGGTTGGAGGATTGTTGTATATCTGGATAGAAAAAACGTAAAAAAAATATATAAAAAAAGCGTTTAAGTGTGGAATGTGGCACGATTTTTTCTCTGCATAGTAGTGGCGTTATAAGCGTGTTGCTTTCTTGCTAATTCCTTAATCCCTTCTGGCTCGACCAGTATTTTTGTTAATCTATACATGAAAAGACCCTTTACACAGTACTTTACTGGTATTTGTCTTACCGCCTTATATAGTAGGGAAGTTGCAATGTCATGGCTTAGGGCCTGCGTTCCATCTTCCCTTTTGTCGTTGGATATTTTAAATGTCAATAAATTTTTTCACTTAATTGTTTCACTCATTATTAATTTCATTAACATGAAAAAGACGTTCGCTTTTGGGTTCAGAACCCTGGTCGTACTGTTCGTCTTGCTGAGTGGGTTGTTCGTTGCTTCTGAAGCGACTGCACAGTCTTCTCTTAATGGTAGTGTTGCCTCTACCACTAGCTGGTTGGCAACTAGTGATGCTATCACTGTAGCTGAGGCTCAGGTGGCATTCTACCATTCGCAAGGTCCGTTCGCTCCTGGTACTTCTAACTACAACAACTGGTTGCGCCACGCAGCTTTTTACAAATCAATTGTAACAAAGCTAAATGAGCAGATGTCCGTAGAAGAAGCTATCAATCAATCTCTTATCCAGGTTGCTACCGTGGGTGGAGAAAGAGAAGCTGCCTTTACTTCTAAAGAAGTGTTGCAAAGCTTCAAGCAGGAGGCAGTTGAGCTGCTTTCTAACTAATGTTGCCATTTTGGTTTTTTTCACCACTCAACATTGAATCATTCTTATTTTATTTATCTCATGAAAAAGAGAAATATTACACTTTGGGCTCTGTTGCTCGGTATGGTGTTCTCCGCTAGCCTGTTCGCACAGGTGAATGTGAACCACCCTACATCGGGTTCAACAACCTTCACGATTGCGCCACCATCGACTTGTTCGTTCAACTACTTCGATAATGGTGGATCTGCTGCAAATTATAGCAATAGCATTGCTAACAGCACAGTGACTTTTGCTCCTGGTACTGCCGGTGCGAAAATCCAGGTTACTTTCTCTGCCTATCAGACAGAAGGTAGCTTCGATTACCTGTATGCACACGATGGTGTGAATGCTGCAGCTCCATTGATCGGAACAGGTAACGGTGCAACTGCACCTAACAATGCAGGTGCTGGTGTAGTTCGTGCTACTGCCGGTAACGCTTCTGGTGCTGTAACCTTCCGTTTCTTCAGTGACGCGTCTGTTGCACAGGCGGGTTGGTCTGCGGTGGTAGCTGAAGCTCCAAGCGGTTCTTGCGCTATGACTGCTCCTGCGAACGTTACTGCACCAACTAGTGCAGGATCTTGCGCAGCTGCTACTGTGAACGTATCTGCTCCAAGTTTCAGCCCTGCTGGTTGCAACGCAGCTTTCAGCTTGCAATACCGCGTAAACGGTGGTGCAGCTGTAGTTTTGGGTAGCTCTGTTCCTGCGACTATCGCATTGGCAAACATGCCAAAGGGAGCTAACACCATTACTTGGCAGTTGGTGAACCCTTGTGGCGGTGCTTTGGTAAGCTCTGTTACTAGCACAGTAACCGTAGTTGACCAAACTGCTCCAGTAATCACTTGCCCATCAAACATTACCCTCAACCTGGGTGCTGGTGAGTGCGCAGCTCCTTATTCCTTCTCTGTATCTGCTACAGACAACTGCCCATCTAATGGACCGTTGGCAACTTTGCAGACAATCACTGCAGGTGGTAACGGTAACGCAGCTGGTGGTATGGTATTCTTCAACTTGATCAACAACTCTACGTTGCCTCTTGTGGTAACTGGTTTCCGTGCTAATATCTCAGCAGGTACATTGATCAATGTTTATACCAAGGCTGGTACACACGTAGGTTTCGAAACCAACGCAGGTGCTTGGACACTTTCTGGTGTTGCTGATGCAACAGTAGGTCCATTCTCTGGTGCTTTCCCTGGTAACGGTACGTTGACTAATGCTCCATTGACCTCTGGTTCAATCACTTTGGCTCCAGGTGCTACTACAGGTATTGGTCTTCGTATGTTGACTGCTGCTTCTAACTACACCAACGGTAACGGTACTAACCAGACGTACACAGACGGAACTATCACTTTGACGGCTGGTTATGCGTCTAATGGTCTGTTCACTGGTGGATTCACTCCACGTGTATTCAATGGTGCTGTAGTTTACCAAACGTTGATTGCTAACCCACCAATCACGCAGACTTCTGGTTTGCCTTCTGGTGCAGAGTACCCAATTGGTGTAACTAACAACTGCTTTACTACAGTAGACGCAGCTGGTAATACCGCTTCTTGCTGCTTTACAGTTACTGTGAATGCGTTCCCAGGAGCTATCACTTCTTTGGTTGGTAACGACCACGTGTATGTTTCTTTGGATGAGAACGGACAAGCTTGCTTGAACGCTGATAACTTCCTTGAAGGCGGTCCTTACGGCTGCTACGATGACTATGTGATCAAAGTTGACCGTACTGCTCCATTGGGCAACGGTCCATGGGTTGGTCCAAACTGCGGAAACGGAAATCAAATTCTGTTCACTTGCGCAGACGTTAACAAAACGTATGCTTACAAGGTAACAGATCCTAACACTGGAAACAGCACTTGGGGTCTTGTAACCATCGAAGATAAGCTTCCTCCAGTGTTGTTGTGCCGCAACATCAACGTTGAGTGCAATGGTACTCCAGTAGCTGCTCCAGCTCCTGCGATCACTGGACCACAGGTTCAGACAATCTCTGGATTGAGCGATATCATCGAGAACAATACTTCACCACGTAACTACAATTTCGACTACTCTTACATCCCAGTTGGTACTCCAACATTGGACGTAAACCTGCGTATCAAGTTGACAGGCCACACTTGGTTGCCTGATTTGGACATCGTTGCTCAGAACCCAGGTGGTACTCAAAGAGATGCGTTCACTGTAGGTGGATGCTTCGGACAAGTGTTCCCAATCGACGTTATCTTTGATGATGAAGGTACAAGCGGTTTGACGCAGTGTGTTCAGCTGAATGCAGCAGGTGCTCGCTTACAGGGTTTCCAAGCTCCAGGTGTACAAAACGCATCTATTTTGGCTGGCCTTGACGGATTGAATGCAGGTGGTATTTGGCGCGTAGTAGTTCGCGATAACTTCGCGGGCGATGACGGTGTAATTGAAGAAGTTGGTTTGGAAGTTACTGTTAACCTTCCACAGGTTGATCCAACTGACAACTGTACGATCACTTCTTTGACGTACTTCGATACAGAGGTTCCAGGTGCTTGCGGTGGCCCAACTAAGGTGGTTACTCGTACATGGAGAGCAGTTGACCAGTCTGGCAACATTTCTACTTGTGCACAGACCATCAACTTCATCCGCCCAACTTTGGACGACGTTGAACTTCCTGCTGACTACGACGGTGTTGAAAACGACGCTGTTGCTTGCGGTGGTGTTTACCCAACTCCAAGCTGGATGAACGCAAACGGTTTGGAAGGATCTCCAACTGTATTCGGTTCTACAAATGGCTGCTCTATCAACTTCGAACATGTTGACCAAGTATTGCCAGTTTGCGACGGAACATACAAGATCAAGCGTACTTGGACAGTAATCGACTGGTGCGAAGGTTCTGGTTTCGACTACGTTCAATTGATTAAGGTAGTAGATATGTCTGGTCCAGAAATGGCTTGCCCAGCAAACATGACTGTATCTACAGATCCATACTTGTGCTGCGCTACTGTTGACCTTCCAAACATCGTGATCACTGATAACTGCTCACGCATCAACAACATTGGTGGTTATGTAATTGGATACGACCAGTACACTGGCGACGAATTGGGTAAGTTCCCATTCGGCGGTACTTTGAGCAACTTCCCAGGTAACAACACATGGGATCGCGATACAATGGCTAACTTTGGATTCACTGCTTGCTTGCCAATCGGTGTTCACACAGTAGTTTACATTGCTGAAGACGACTGCGGAAATACATCTTCTTGCTCTTTCCGTTTGACTGTACGTGACTACACTCCTCCAGTTGCTGCTTGTGATGAGTACACTGTAGTAGGTATCGGTTTCGATGATCCATTCGACTGCTACGTAATCAACGCACAGCCTGGCGACTGCCAAGCAGGTGGTGTTACTTGGGTGAAGGCTACTACCTTCGACGATGGTTCTTACGACAACTGTAACCCAGTTCACTTCACAGTTCAGCGTTTCTCTGACGCTAACAACCCATACTCTGATTGCATCCTTGCATTGGATCCACTAGATGGATTTGACAACAACGGTTCTGCTCCAGGTGGTTCTTGCGAAGATATCTTCCCTGGCTTCCCATCTGAGTTTGAGCGTGCGATCAGCGAAGGTGATTCTATCAAGTTCTACTGCTGCGAAGTTGGTACAACTCAGACAGTAATCATGCGTGTATACCAAATCGACAACGCTCGTGCAAACGGCTTTGACGATGACTTTGACGGTAAGATTGACGAAGCTGATGAGCTTTACGCTATCGGCCCAGACAACACACCAATCCGCAACGAGTGCATGGTTCAGATCTCTGTACAAGACAAGATCAGACCTTCTTGCCAAGCTCCAGCTAACGTGACTGTTTCTTGCGAAGCATTCGACCCAAGCTTGTGGGCATACGGTAACGCTGTTCCATCTGACAACTGCGGTTTGGATCAGTCAGTATCTTACCAGGGCCAGTGTGGTATCACTCACACAGTAGCTTACAACCAGTTTGATAGCTTGTGCAACAAAGGTACGATCACTCGTCGTTGGACTGCACGTGACAACGCTGGTAACACTAGCAGCTGCTCACAGCGTATTGTGGTTACATACAACCAGAACTACTACGTGAAGTTCCCAGATGACCGTTTGGTATCTACTTGCGACGGAACTACTAACTACGGTGCTCCTGAGTTCTTCGGTGCTCAAGATTGCGAATTGATGGCAGTATCTTATGTGGACGAACTGTACACAGTTGTTCCTGATGCTTGCTTCAAGATCGAGCGTACTTGGACTGTGTTGAACTGGTGCCAGTACAATGCTAACACAGCTTGTATCGTAGTTCCAAACCCAGAGCCTAACGCGATCACAAACAACGCTCAGAACCGTTTGGGTGTAACAGTTTCTGCTCCTGGTACTTCTGTTCCAGGTTGGGAACCAACTGTTCGCGCGATCACTCCTGGTGCTCCAGCAACGAACTACTCTTCTTTCTGGAACAAAGACGCTAACTGCTACAAGTACAAGCAGGTTATCAAAGTAATTGATACACAAGACCCAACTGTTGTTACTCCAACTCCAACTGAGTTCTGTGACTACAGCACGAACGACGCTAATTTCTGGAACGCAATGTACTGGTATGATAACACTATCAACAGCCATGACTTGTGCGAAGGTGATGCTAACATCGAAATCACAGCTACAGACGCTTGCTCTGGCGCTAACATCCGCATCAAGTACTTATTGTTCCTTGATTTGGACGGTAACGGTTCTATGGAGACAGTTGTAAACAGCAACAACTCTCCTGGCTACCCATTCCCAGTGTACAACAACGTACAGTACAACAACATCAACTCTCAGAACTACTTGGGAGGTGAATCTCGCGCATTTGACTTCCGTCCAGTACCAGGCAACCAGAAGTGGGGCTTTGGTATCCAGACAGACGCTCCAAGCGGTAACAACCGCACGGCTCGCGTACGTTGGGTGAACTTGGCAGGTCAAAACACTGTACCACAATTGCCTTACGGAACACACAAAATCAAGTGGTTCATTGAAGACGGTTGCGGAAACGAGACAGTTGTTGATCAGCAGTTTGTAGTGAAAGATTGCAAGAAGCCAACGGTTGTTTGCTTGAACGGTCTTTCTGTTAACTTGATGAACGTATCTGGTGGTATGGTTTCATTGTTTGCAAGTGACTTCTTGCAGTACACTGAAGATAACTGCACTCCAGCTAACCAGTTGACTATCGCGATCCGTCGCTCTGGTACTGGTACTGGCTTCCCAGTTACATCTACTGGTGCTCCACAGACAGAGGTTCAGTTCACATGCGCTGACCTTGGTACACAGTTGGTTGAACTTTGGTCAATCGATAAGGCTGGTAACGCAGACTACTGCGAGACGTATGTATTGGTTCAGGACAATGCAGGTATTTGCGGACCAGTAGCTGGTATGGCTACTGTAGCGGGTGCTCTTGCTACTGAAACTGCACAGGGTGTAGAAGATGCGAACATCGAACTGAACGGTTCTTCTAACGGAACTCCAGTTGCTAGCGCAGTATTCTCTAACGTATCTGGTTCTTACTTGTTCTCTAACGCACTTCCAGTTGCTGCTAACGCAACTGTTATCCCAACACACGACGTTGACCCATTGAATGGTGTTAACACTTGGGACTTAGTGTTGATCAGCCGTCACATCCTTGGATTGAACCCATTGGCTTCTCCATACAAGTTGATCGCTGCTGACGCGAACAAGTCTGGTACTGTTACCACATTTGACATCGTTGAATTGCGTAAGTTGATCCTGGGTACCTACTCTGCTCTTCCAAATAACAACAGCTGGCGCTTTGTTGACGCTACACAACAGTTTAGCGACAATGCAAACCCATTTGCTGATGTTATCCGCGAGAACCTGCAGATTGCTAACATCCAGAACAACTTGATGAACGGTAACTTCGTAGGTGTGAAAGTAGGTGACGTTGACGGAACTGCTACACCAAACAACTTGGTTTCTTCTGACGATCGTACTGCAGGTACTCTGTTGTTCGACGTTGACGATCGCAAAGTTGCTGCTGGTGAAGAGTTTGTGGTTAACTTCAAAGCTGCTGACAAAGTAGCTGCTTACCAGTTCACTATGAACTTCAACAACCTTGAAGTAATGGATATCGTTCCAGGTGCTAAGATGTCTATGGAGAACTTTGGCGTATTCGCTAATGCAATCACAACATCTGCTGACGCTACTGAAGGACAGTTCGCTGTTAAGTTCCGCGCTACTGCAGCTGGCCAGTTGAGCCAGATGATCAGCGTATCTAGCAACATCACTAAGGCAGTTGCATTCGATGCAACTTCTAAGTTGGACGTAGCATTCCGCTTCAACAACGGTGGTGTTAGCACAATCGCTGGTGTAGGTTTCGAACTTTACCAGAACGCTCCAAACCCATTCATCAACAAGACTGTTGTTGGTTTCCACCTCCCAGAGGCTACAGAAGCTACTTTGACAGTATTCGATGAAATCGGTCGCGTATTGTACACAACAACTGGTGACTTCGCGAAAGGTTACAACGCTGTAACTCTTGACCGTTCTACTTTGAACGCTAACGGTGTTCTCTACTACAAGTTAGAGGCTAGCAACAATAGCGCTACGAAGAAGATGATCCAGTCTAAGTAAGATATTTATTCGGGGTTCTGATAGCTCTTCTACAGTGAAGAGAAATCAGAACCCTGGTTTTTGTTCTGCTTAGGGTCTGTATGACTTTTAAGGAATGGCGTCGAGCCCGCCATTTTCATACTAGAAATCGATTTTATTCTTACTTTAAAATCGGTTTTTGGGATGGCCTCTCTCCGGAAGTCGGAGGGGGGCTTTTTTATTGAGATAGCGGGGCTAAAGCCCTTTTGATTGGTGGGGTGTTTCGTTTTTATTGAGATAGCGGGGCTAAAGCCCCTTTTGTTTCATTGCTATTTTGGGGCTATGCCCCTTTGATTGTTGGGATGTTTCGTTTTTATTGAGATAGCGGGGCTAAAGCCCCTTTTGTTTCATTGCTATTTTGGGGCTATGCCCTTTTGATTGGTGGGATTTTTCGGTTTTATTGAGATAGCGGGGCTATGCCCCTTTTGTTCCATTGCTATTTTGGGGCTAAAGCCCCTTTGATTGGTGGGGTGTTTCGTTCTTATTGAGATAGCGGGGCTAAAGCCCCTTTGATTGGTGGGGTGTTTCGTTTTTGTTGAGATAGCAGGGCTAAAGCCCCTTTTGTTCCATTGCTATTTTGGGGCTAAAGCCCCTTTGATTGGTGGGATATTACCTAGATGCTAGAGGGCTACCGCCTACGGCCTATAAGTTAAGGAATTCAATTGTCCAATTATTGTCTTGGTCTGCCTGGTCAAATTTCCTTTTTTTGTTTGATTTCATTTAGATTTAAATGTTAGTTTGAATACTGGTAAACAACTCCACTGCAGTAGGGCGTAGCCCTGCAATCTCAATAACCCAATGAGGTGCAATAACTATTAGGGCGAAGTACTTTGAATCTAGCAATAGTCTGCAATACCACCACAAAATTTATCCTGAAGATGAACGATTGTTTTGACAGACCAGGAACTTCATTGAGCAAGTGATTTCCTAAACTTAATGATAGTAGGCTATGCCACGTCACGATTCATGGTTTGCCTAGGGTCGGCGCATTAACAGAGACAGATCCCTTGGGTACCAACTATTTTAGTAGATAAAAGCTGGGTTTAGGTTGATGGTCAGCTGAAACCATGTGCCCCCAAAATTGGCAAAAGAGAATATTCGTCCCCGCTGAACCTACCCTACCACAGCGCATCCACGCATCAGACAGCATTAGCCGCCATCCAAGGGAAGTGCCCTCGCTATTTCAAGAGCTCTTAAAATCTGCGCGAAGAGCGGGTTTTTAATAGGGTTTGAAATCTACACAACTAAACTGGGTTATACTGATTTTCCAACTGAACGATGGCAGGGACTGCCCGATTAAAGGCTTGAATATTTCTTGGTGCAGCGTTGAGAAGAAATACTTCCTGTTGTTGAATCGCGTATCTTAGCGTCTAAAACAACGCTAATTATGCTATCTAAACTGAGTTATTGGTTGCTCTTTCGTGTATGGGCTTGGCGGTTGACAGGAAGGTATCCGCACGAGGTGCCAAAATTGGTACTTATTGTAGCTCCGCACACCTCTAACTGGGATTTTCCAATTGGGGTTTTGGTGCGTTCAGCTTTGAATATAAATGCCTGGTTTGTGGGTAAACACACACTTTTCGCAGGTCCTTTAGGCCCTTTGATGCGTTGGTTGCGGGGAATGCCAGTTGATAGGCGGAAGCGTGGGAACTTTGTTGATTCTGCCGCGGCTCTTTTTGAGCAAAATGAGTACTTGCACTTGGTGATCGCCCCGGAGGGTACCCGGAAGAAAGTTGATCGGTTTAAAACCGGGTTCTACCATATTGCCCGGAAAGCAGGTGTGCCTATTCAACTATGCGCTTTCGATTGGGAAAATAAGGTTATTCACTTTGAACCTCAATTATTTTATCCCGGTACCAATGAGGAGGAGGATATGGCCTTTTTGTGGAACTACTTCAAAAAGTACAAGGGATACGCCCCAGAAAAGGGGGTGCTCTAATCCCGATACGAGGGACTTAATTGAACCGTTTGGCCGCTTTTTCTTATTCTTACATTGATTTGAGGGTGAATATCTCTTTATCTCATCCATCTCCATTCAAGTGCAATGCATTCATGTAGAGTTAAACTGACCAGTACTGCGATAAAAGTGGCTTCTCTTGCTAAAATAGAAGCTATGCATTTCCCGTGCTAGTTGGATCAGTTTTACGCGATGAAGGCCACAGACTGGCTTTCAGGAGCGTTTTTCGCGCCCTTTGTTAGGGGTGTTTACCAACTCTGTATTTTGGCCTTTCCTAGCTTGTTTTTCTGCTAATAGCCAGTAAGCCAGCTGTTGTTATGAGTCCGTTTAAGAGGATGGTTAAGAAACCTACATCAAACCAAGGCTTGATTCCTGTTTCTATTGCCCAGGTGAGAATCGGGGCTGCAATACAGATCATCGGTACTAAGCGATCTGTCAGCGCTCTTCTGGTGAACAAACCAAACATAAAGAGTCCTAGCAAGGGACCGTAAGTGTAGCCTGCAAGTTTGAAGATTAGTCCTAGAACGGCCCCATTTTCGGAGAAATAGAGTAGGTGAATAATCAGGACAAATAGAGCGGAGAAACCCAGGTGTACCAGGGTTCGTTGTCTTTTTTGGTTTTTTTCTAAACGCTCAAGGTAAGCCTGTTTTTCCCGCTCGGGTGCATACGGGTCTGGGGGGCTGGCTTTTTCAAAATTCAAAAAATCAACACAGAAGGAGGTCGTCAAGGCGGTTAAGGCGCTGTCTGAGCTGGCGTAGGTGCTGGCGATCAATCCCAAGATGAAAAAGATGCCAACAGCGGCATCCAGGTGCTGGAAAGCGATTTTTGGATACAGCTGATCACTTTTTGCAGGAAGTTCCAGTCCAATTGAATTGGCGTACATATACAGTAATGCGCCCAGGATTAAGAAGGCTAGGTTGATCAATACCATATAGACACAGAAAACCAGCATGTTTTTTTGTGCTTCCTTTATGTTTTTACACGCCAGGTTTTTTTGCATCATATCCTGGTCTAGTCCGGTCATAACAGTTGCTACCAGTGCGCCACTTACAAATTGCTTTATGAAGTGATTCGGATCGGTGGCAAAGTTGTCAAAAAAGAACATTTGTCCATATTGACTAGTTGAGACGGCCCCCCAAATTGCTCCCAAGCCCTCTAATTCAAGTTCGTTGGAGATCGCAAAAACAGTCCATACCACTGCCACCAGGAAAAAGGTGGTCATGATGGTATCTGTCCAAATAATGGTCTTGAGGCCGCCTTGAAAGGTATAGAGGTAAATCAACGCTAGCATCAGGACCACCGTTAGGCTAAATGGCACATTCAGTGGGCCGAAAACCAAGGTTTGCAAGACAATTGCTGCCAAAAACATGCGAGCCGCCGACCCCACGGTTCTGGAAAGGATAAAAAAAGCGGCTCCAGTTTTATACGATCGATACCCAAAGCGCTCCTCCAGGTATCCATAGATAGAGGTAAGGTTCATGCGATAGTACAGCGGCATGAGCACAGTGGCGATAAAAAAATAGCCGACCAAATAGCCCAAGACAACCTGCATGTATCCAAAGCCTCGGTTGATGCCCGTTTCGAGGCCAACGGAGCCAGGTAGGGAAATAAAAGTGACTCCACTGATACTGGTTCCGATCATCGCATACGCAACCACATACCAAGGCACGTTTTTATTTGCTAAAAAGAAACCGCTGTTGTTATTGTCACGGCTGGTGTACCAGGCCACTCCAACCAGCATGGCGAAGTATAGGAATAGCAAGCCTAAAATTAGCAGGGGAGATAGGTGTTCTGTCATAATAGGACCAAGACCCTTTTGGGCCTTTTTCGTATTGGCAAAGGTAATTTTTTTGTTTTAACAATTTTTATGTTTTCTATTTAGAAAGAAAAGTATTACCTTTGTTCTGCGTCTTAACAATTTCGCTCATTTACAATGTTTGACCGTTTATTTAAAAGAAAGAACCGATCCAGCATTGATTCGACCAAAGGCAACGGTGGCCGTTCATCGCTCGCTGATCTGACGAAGAGTGTTGAGGTCCTAGACAAGCGTGCAATGAACAAGGTGGAGGGCGGTTATTCCGCCAACCGTACTTTTCAGGATTTGTACGATTGGACGTCTACTCCCGGGGGCAATGTCCCATCTTAATCTCTCAGTCTTACACTTATGTTACAGAGGCCGCTTTCCAGTTGGGGGAGCGGCCTCTGTTTGTTTTACGATGGTTTTATGTCAAAGCGTGTTTTTGGGTTAATTGGGTATCCGCTGGGGCACTCGTTTTCCAAGCGTTATTTTTCCGAAAAATTTGATCGGGAGGGAATTTTGGATGCTGTTTATGAGCTTTTTCCAATTGTTTCCATTGAAGAATTTCCTGGCTTGGTAGCCAATCAGCCAGCGCTTTGCGGGCTGAATGTGACAATTCCCTACAAGGAATTGGTATTGCCCTTTCTTGAGGAGCTTTCTCCCGAGGCGGAGGCGATTGGGGCAGTCAATTGCGTACAAATCAACTCTAGGGGAAAGAAAACAGGGTTTAATACCGATGTGATTGGGTTTAAGGAGTCGCTTCAATCCCATCCATTTGTTCCAGAGGCGGCCTTGGTGTTCGGGACGGGTGGTGCGGCGAAGGCGGTCTGCTTTGCCTTGCGGCAGTTGGGCATCCCATTTCTAACGGTCTCTAGAAACCCACTTGGGGAGAGCATTTCTTGGGAGGAAGTGGGGGCTTATTTGAAAAACAATCAGCACCGCTCCTTGTTATTGGTTAACACAACGCCTTTAGGAATGTTTCCAGATTCCGAAGGTTGTCCACCGGTACCTTTTGAGTGGCTTGGGAGGCAACATTTTGTGTATGATTTAATATATAATCCGGAAGAGACCGTACTTTTGCGGCGTGCCAGACTGGCGGGTTGTACCGTCAAAAACGGTTTGGAGATGTTGTATCGGCAGGCAGAAGCGGCCTGGCAGATTTGGCAAGTTTAACCACCACTTTTCTCATGTCAGAAAATTTACCTGATTTTTCGAATACTGAAATTGCGTTTGCGCACCTATCGGATATAGAACTTAAGCGGACTGCCTGGCTATTTTCGATGATGAACCGGCCAGCTTTGGTGAAGGTGGGGTCGTACTTGGGCTTATGGGCAGTAGAGTGGAACCTGCCATTTGCAGAGAAGGCTATTCGAAGCACCATTTTTCCACAGTTTGTTGGAGGTTCTACTTTGCTGGATGCGCAAGGAAACATTGATCGTTTGGCACGTATCAACACCTTGACCATTTTGGATTACGGGGCGGAGGGAAAAGAGACCGATCAGGATTTTAATTTTACGATGAATGAAAGTATGCGGGCGATTGACTTTGCTGCTCGTTCGCAGGGAAAAATTCCAGTGGTGAGCACGAAGGTGACGGGAATTGCTCGATTTGCTTTGTTGGAACGGATTCAAAGTGCTTCTACGCTCACTACTTCAGAATTACACGAGTATAAAAATGTGTTAAAGAGGTTGGATGCTATTTGTTACCATGCAGCCCAGAAGGGAGTGTCGGTTTTTATTGATGCGGAAGAAAGCTGGATCCAGGATACATTGGACCATTTGGTTTGGTTGATGATGAAGCGGTACAACCGGGAGCGGGTGGTGGTGTATAATACCTACCAGATGTACCGGCATGACCGACTTCAGTTTTTGATGGAAAGTTATGACCGCGCCATTGCAAATGGATTTAAGCTGGGAGCTAAGTTAGTACGTGGGGCCTACATGGAGAAGGAGCGGGCGAGGGCGAGAAAGATGGGTTATGAAAGTCCGATCAATCGCGACAAGAAGCAAACGGATGATTTGTACAACATGGCGCTTCGGTTCTGCGTAGATCACATTGAACACCTTGGGCTTTGCAATGCCAGCCACAATGCGGATAGCACCTTGTTGTTAACGGATTTGATGCAGCGAAAGGGATTAGCAAAAAATCATCCGCAAGTACTGTTTAGTCAGCTCTATGGAATGAGCGATAATATCACCTTTAATTTGGCGAGTGCAGGCTACCGAGTGGCCAAATATGTGCCTTACGGGCAGGTAAAAGATGTGATTCCATATTTAATTCGCCGAGCACAAGAGAATACCTCGGTGACAGGGGATGCTGGCAGGGAATATGCCTTGGTTCAGCAGGAAATTAAAAGGAGGCAGCTATCGTAGACCGCCACCCCCTTTCTCATCCTTATACTTATTTTTGAGCGTCGTGCAGGGAGAGCATGGGCACTTGGACACGTCCAGCCATAGCGCGGGACACACTCCGGTAAAAGAGTTGGTGTAAAAGAGAGTGGTTGTGTGCCACCGCAATTAGCCCACCGGCATTTGTTGATTCAATGAAATTATCCACGGCATTTGGAACGTCGTTGTCATGGATGTAGCGGAAATGGTGGTCGATGCCCTCTAACTGGGAAGAGATTGCCTGTTCCCGATCGGGTTGTGGATTTTCACCTTCTTTCAGTACATGGAGTAATGTTAATTTGGCGCCATGTGCTTGTAGCACTAGTTCAAGTGCTTTATGGGATTTTTTATCGGTCCGCATATTAAAGTCAGTCGCCAGTACAAAGTCCGCTTTTGGGCCAAAGGTGGCACCTGCGGGAACGGTGAATACGGGTATTTTGGCTTGGGCAATAACTCCACCGGCGGTGCTTCCCAACAAGATTCCTTTCAGACCGGTTGCTCCCATGGTTCCCATCACGACGAAGGTAGCGCCCATTTCTGAGGCGGTGTCTGCGATGACCCCAACTGGGAATCCGATGCTGCAGGCATAATGCACTTTTACTTCTGGGTTGCCCAGATCGGCTTTGATTTGGGAGGACCACTCCTTTAGGTCACGGTTGCGTTGGGTGACGTAGTCATCAATCCAGAACGCATCGTATAGGTTGTTATTGATGCCGTCATTGGGGAAAATTACGTGCAGGACGGTGATTTCTGCCTCTATTTTTTGGGCAAGGCCCAAGGCGTACTTTAGTGCACTACCTGCGCAGGTAGAGAAGTCAGTGGGTACCAATATCTTTTTCATAACAGTATAAGGATGGTGAGTTAATCTTGTTCCCGGTAGTCGATTGGGTCAATATTGGTTTCGCTTGCTCGGTCACTGGCTTTGCCACGCGCCTCTTGTTGTTCGAGGGTAAGGTCGTCCGAAACGGTGGTTTCAAGCCAAACGGTGCCTGATTTGCGGAACACTTGCACGTGCAGGCCGTATTCTTCTTCAAACAAACGTTCGAGTTGCCAGACAGGGGTCTCTTGTTCCAGGTACAAGCCAGCGGTACCTTTTACCATTGGGGCTACTTCTGCCAAGGTCAAGTTTTCGTTGTCAATCATGAATTTAGCGTTACTGCCAGCATGCGCCTCATGTGCCTTGGTAAAAAATACCAGTTTAAGGTGGGGCCATGCCTGGGTGAAGGCAGTTTTGATGTCGCGAAGGGTCTTGTCTGGGCTGATTTCTAGTTTCATAGCAGTATATAGTTAATAAGACAAAAGTAAGGTGGTCAGGGGCGTATGCAGGTGATCTTGATCATTCGGCGGGGTGACCCTGACGTTGTATTGCGGTCTAAAAGCAACTTTTTGAAAGGGAATATGGAGGGGAATAGGTCATTTTTAAGGGTTGTTTTATGTTGTTTTTTGATAAAATTATTTTAATTTAAAAAATTGATAATCAATATTATATAAAATATATTGAAAAAAATAGATCGTTTTTTGATGTATAAATAGGTGTTTTTTTGTCCGTAATTTGGGCCGGTTCGTGTCGGACTTTTGACTTCGTAAACAAAAATAAACGAAGTTATTATGAATCAGAACTACAACACAACTGCCCGTTTTTTCAACACTACTTCTGCTCTTTCTTCCAACGTAATCATCATTGATGTGATGGGTGTCTAAGATAAACCAGGCGCAATCTACTCATTTCTGAAAAAAACGCTGCTTTTTATGCAGTATGATGGGTGATATGCGCGATATTTGCAGCATTCATGAATGAGCTCCGCGAATTAATCGGCATTGTAAACAAGAACAAACTCAAAGCGGTTGCCCCGGTAACCCTCAAAGCCTTTGTTCCAGGCCCCCTTGCGCTCAAGTTATACGACTTGGTTGCGGAAGGCAAGGTGGCCACGGATGCGGAAGCGATTGCGGCCCTTTATCCTGGAAAGGAAAAGGCATCTGCCAAGCAATACCAGCGGACTAAGAATGCGCTGTGGGATTATTTGGTGCAGATGTTGCTGGTGATTGATCCTGCTCTACCTCAATTTAATACCCGTCAACGTTTGTATTTTGATTGTTACAAAAAGTTGGCAGCGGTAAAGATGTTGGTGGGAAGGAATGCCTACATGGGTTCGGTAGAAATTATTTCCGATTTTTACCGCACTTGCTTGAAATACGAATTCACAGAGATCGCCTTGGATGTGGCCCGTATCATGCGGTTGTACTATGGCTCTTTGGAAGGCGATATCAAGAAATACCAGTTTTACAGTAAGGAAGTGGCGCACCTAGAGGAGGTGTTTCGCTATGAAAACCTGGCAGAGTATTATTACACCGATTTAATTATCGGTTTTGTGAACAGTAAATCAGCGCAGAAGGATATTCCCAAAGAGGCGACCCGACTTTTCAAAATGGTGGAGCCGGGCCTTCAAAAATACCAATCGTATCGCCTGCATTTTATGGGGCGATTGTTGGAGCTGCTGATTTACTCCAGCGTGAACGATTACAAGCGTTCAGGGGAGGTTTGTGACCGGGCAATTAGCTTTTTCGAAGGCAAGCCATACACGGCCAATGTCCCTTTGCAAGCCTTTTTGTATCAGGAAATGGTTTGCTACCTGCAGCTCCGCGATTATACCAAGGGACGTGCAGCGGCAGATCGTGGGTTGATGTTGTTGCAAGAGGGGTCCTTCAACTGGTTTAAGTACCAGGAGTTGTTGGTGTACCTGGCCATGCATACAGAGCAATATGGTGATGCGTACACCATTTATCGAAGAACGGTGAAACACCGGAGGTTTACCTCGTTGCCTTCTGGGATTCAGCAGATTTGGAAGATATTTGAGGCCTATCTGTTTTATTTACAGGAGTGTGGCAAGATTACAGGGGATTCGGGAGAGGGTGCTTCGATCAGTAAGTTTCGGATGGCTCGTTTTTTAAATGAGGTGCCGCTTTACAACAAAGACCGCAGGGGTTTAAACATACCCATCCTGATTTTTCAGATTTTGTACATGATTTTGACCAAGCGGTATGATGAGACCATTGACCGCATTGAGGCGGTGGAGAAGTACACTTCTCGCTACCTGAAGAAAGATGATAATTTTAGAAGCAACTGTTTTATCAAGATGCTGCTTCAAGTGGCGGTTGCCGGTTTTCACCGGGCCGCGGTGCTACGGCACTCGGAGAAATACGTCAAGATGCTTAAGAGCGTGCCTTTGGACTTTGCCAACCAAGCGCATGATATTGAATTAATTCCCTATGAAGCTCTTTGGGAAATGGCGGTCAATTCCTTGGATAACACGATTCACAAGTCACGGCGTTAACGCGATTGGCCACTGGCGTAGGGGGCAACTGACTGGGAGGCGAACTGACCTAACAGGTATTTCTGGTGTGCAACCAGTCCAATCATGGCAGCATTATCGGTGCAATATTGAAACTTAGGAATAAAGGTCTTCCAACCTTCTTTTTTTCCAAGACGTTCTAGTTCTGTCCGTAAACCGGAGTTGGCGCTTACTCCTCCGGCGATACCTATTTGTCGGATACCGGTCTCCTTAGCGGCTCTTTTCAGTTTTTTGAGTAGGATGGTGACGATGCTGTGCTGTATGGAGGCACAGATGTCCGCCAGGTTTTCCTCGATAAAAGCAGGGTTAGCGCTGGTTTCTTTCCTTAAAAAATATAAAATGGCCGTTTTTAGGCCGCTAAAGCTAAAGTTCAGACCTTCAATGGAAGGCTCTGGCAGGCTGAATCGAGGTGTGCCCTCTTGTGCGAGTCGATCAATATGGGGGCCAGCGGGGTAGGGGAGCCCTAGCATTTTTCCAGCCTTATCGAACGCTTCACCTGCGGCGTCATCGAGGGTATAGCCAATACGTTCCATTTCCAGAGGGCCAGTTACTCGGATGATTTGGGTATGTCCACCGCTGACGGTGAGGCAGAGAAAGGGGAAGCTGGGGAAAGGCGGTTCTGCGAATAAGGCCATTACATGTGCATCCATGTGATCGACCTCAATGAGGGGAATATTTTGGGCGAGGGCGAAGGCTTTGGCGAAAGCAGTACCGACTAGTAGGGATCCGAGTAATCCAGGGCCTCGGGTGAAAGCGATGGCATTCAGGTCGTGTTTGGAAATTCCAGCTTGTTGAAGGGCTGCCTCTACCACTGGAAGCAAGTTGCTTTGGTGGGCCCTGGAGGCAACTTCGGGCACGACTCCACCGTATAAACGGTGTATTTCTTGGCTGGCTACGCAATTAGAGCGCACCTGTCCATCGGTTAGGACGGCTGCTGCGGTATCATCGCAGGAGGATTCTATGGCTAAAAGGTGTACAGGCATGCAGCGATAACAGTTGAGGCGGGGAACTTCCCAAGAAAAGTTATCCGCAATAGGCTGCAAAAGTACTTAATTACTTTCGAATTAGCTTTTTACCTTGTTTTCTTCGAGAAATTCTTGCCAATTAGCCAGGGCAGTTCCTTTCAGTACCCTCGGTATTTTGGCCTGTCCGTTAAGTTTGCCCCGTTTTTCCAGCCATTGGTAAAAAAGTTCGTGTGGGACTATTTCCAGGCTGACTTCATGGAGTGCATAGCGGCGTTCGGTAGCATAATCATCATTTAAAAGGCAGAGTTCTTCATCTAGTGCCTCCATGAGCTGGTTGGCGGAGAGGCCGACGTGGTCCAGGCTGAGGAACCATTGGTGTTTCCAACCTTGATCGGTTTTGATTCCAGCTACCGCAAATTCCTTGATCCCGGCTTTTAGGTGTTTGTTGACTGAGCTGACTGCCTGATTCAGGTTATCAATCGAAAGGTGTTCTCCGCAGACCGACAAAAATTGTTTGGTCCGGCCAGTGATTCTGAATTCCAGTCGGACAATATCCGTAAATTGTATGGTGTCACCTATGAGGTAGCGCCAGGCACCTGCGCAGGTACTGATCAGGAGGGCGTATTCGGTTTTGGGCTGTATTTGTGTGATGTTCAGGGTTTTGGCATCCAATCGGACATTTCCCTCGTCATCAAAATGGTAGGAGTCAAAGGGGATGAACTCGTAGTAGATTCCGGTATCTACCAAGAGCTCCATACAATTGGAGTTGGCGACACCTTGGTAGGCGATGAATCCTTCGGAGGCCATGTAGCTGTCTAGGTAAACAAGCTCATGGGCTAGCAGGCGTTCGAAGGAGGTTTTATAGGGTTCGAAAAAGACTCCTCCGTGGATGAAGACGCTCAGGTTCGGCCATATTTCGTGGATGTTTTTTAGTTGGTAATGGGCGATTATTTTTTCGAAAATCAACTGAATCCAGGCGGGATTTCCGAGTACAAAACCGATATCCCAAGTGGGTGCGGCCTCTACGATGGCCTGGATGCGTTGTCCCCATTCGGGTAGGTCGGTGATGGCCCGGGTAGGTTTGTAGTAGCGTTTGATCCATTTAGGGCGGTTAAGTCCAATAATCCCGCTGAGGTCTCCTACTTGGTGCGCTTGCACGGTTTGAAGTTGAGTACAGCTGCCCACCATGAGCATTTCTTTCCGTAGGAGCGCTTTGGGGAGCGGGAGGGAGGCCAAGTCCAGGAACAGTTTTCTGGACCCTTTTTTCATGGCCTTGAGCATTTCTTTGGTGACGGGGATGTATTTACTAGCGGCGCCGGAGGTGCCGCTGCTGAGGGCATAGTAGGGGACAACGCCTGGCCAGGTGATATCTGGTTCGTCTTCCAGAGCGTATTGCCACCATTGCTCATACAGGTCATCGTAGGTATGGATGGGTACTTGTTGTTGGAAAGCGGTGGGAAGATGGGGAGCTTGAAGTAGATCAGAGAAGTCGTAGTAACGACCGAAAGTGGTATATTTTGCGGATTTAATTAGTTTTTTTAGTTGCTTTTGCTGCTTTTTCCACTTTTTGGGATTTGGGACGGGTGTTTCTGCAGATTTGCGAAGGGATGCGGGAATTATTTTTTCGAACATATAAAACAGGTATGAGGGTGCGGAAAACAGGCTGGTGAGGGTGTATTCAGGAGGCAAGTTGGAGCCCTTGGTACTTGGCTTGTTTTTGCTGGAGGTGTTGTTTTACGGAGGGCCACTCGGATTCGATGATGCTGTAGAGCAGGCAATCGCGGTAATTTCCACAGGGTTTTATGCGCTCATTTCGGATGATCCCTTCCAGGGTTGCGCCCATTTTTTCCAGGGCATTTTGCGATCGGAGATTGGAGGCATCGGTTCTAAATTGAACTCGGATGGTATGCAAGGATTCGAAGCAGAACGTCAGCAGCAGCAGTTTGGCTTCAGTGTTGATACCTGATTGCCAGAAATCGGGGTGTAGCCAGGATCCCATTTCAAGTTGGCGGTTAACGGGATTCAAGTGAAAGAGCCGGGTGAACCCGACTAGTTGGCCAGTACTATTGAGTTGGAGTGTAAAGGCAAATTGCTGCCTCTCCTGCATTTCGTTCCAGCAGGTGTTCAAATGTTGCAGTCGCTCTTGTGGATGTTCGCGGTTTTCTGGAAAGTGTGTCCAGATTTCGGCTCGATTTCCCAGGGAAACCAAGGTGTCAATATGAGATAATTCCAATGGAATCAAGGAAATACGTGGGCCTTCCAGTCGGGAGGGGTTGGAAGACCAAGGAGAAGCGGCAGTGGGAAGGCTAAGCTGCATGGTACAGTTTGGTATAACGGATCAAAGCTAGTCGTTCCGACAGCAAGGGGTGATTAAGGCAATGTTAAGTTCCGCTGGTAGGGTGGAAACTTCATATTGGCTTAAAGGCTGGGCGGTAGATATTCTTCTTCGTGGTTGGAACGCGGGGTTAAAATTTGAAAAATAAGCTCAAGGAATTCTATAAGGCAGATTATTTGATAAAACGGCCTTTTTTCGATAGAAAATTTGTCTGACAGGAATTAGATGGAGGCCGGGTGTATAGGGAGGAGTAAGCGCTAGGATAGACGACTCAAGTCGGTGTATTGTTTTCTTTTTGATTGCATTAATTCGACAAATAGTTCAAAATTAGGGAGCAAGAGCGCTGTTGTCCGCTACCTTTGTTGGACTTGTATAAAGGTACTTTCAGACTGTTATGGGTAAGAAGTGCAGAAAATGGAGGGCCTTTAGGCAGGTCGAATAGTTAGTTGACAAAAAAAAATAGCTTAATGATGGTTCGGTTTTTTGCGGTGATCGCGTTTTTGATGGTGCTAATACAGACTGGTGTGGCACAAACTTCTCCCACGTCCAAATTGGACGCTTATTTGGATGCTTTAGAGTCAAACGATAAGTTTATGGGCTCCATTGCGGTCAGCAAAGCCGGAGTTCCCTTTTTCTCTCGATCCATAGGGTACGAGGAGATCGCAACTCAAAGGAAGGCGGACTCCAATTCCATTTATCGAATTGGGTCTATCTCCAAAACCTTCACGACCGTATTGGTTATGAAGGCGGTGGAGGGTCGGAAGTTGGATTTAGACCAAACGATTCATTCCTTTTTCCCGGGGATCACTAATTCGGATAAAATTACCCTTCGGTTTTTGCTTCAACATCGCAGTGGGATCCCCAATTTCACAGAGGATGCTGCGTATTTAACTTGGCATACGGAGGCCAAATCGGAACAGGAGATGGTGGCAATGATTGAAAAATTGGGCAGTGATTTTATTCCTGGGACGACTGCAGCCTATAGTAACTCCAACTTTGTTTTGTTGACCTATATCTTGGAGAAAACCTATCAGCAATCGTATGCCGAACTTTTAAGGGATCAGATAATTAAACCGCTAGGATTAACGAACACCTTTTATAGTGGTGTGCTTGATCCATCAAAAAAGGAATGTAAGTCTTATAGAAAAGAAGGAAGTTGGAAATTGGAGGCGGTTACAGACCCTTCTGTTCCGTTGGGGGCAGGGTCTATTGTAGCATCTGCATCGGATATAGTAGCATTCAGCGCAGCGTTGTTTGGGGGTAAGTTGGTTTCTAAACAGAGCTTAGAGTGGATGCAGACTGTACAGGACGGGTATGGTATGGGCTTGTTTCCGATGCCCTTTTATGATCAGCGTGGTTGGGGGCATACGGGTGGAATTGATGGATTTAGTTCTGTTTTTGCCTATTTCCCCGAGGGGGACGTCTCTTTTGCCATTACCTCAAATGGGCATGATATGAATATGAATGACCTTTCCATTGCGGTGTTAAGCAGTGTTTATAACAAGCCCTTTGAGGTGCCGACTTTTTCCAGATTAACGCTTCGTCCGGAGGAACTTGACCCCTATTTAGGGATTTACAGTTCTAGTCAGATTCCACTAAAGATTGCCATCACCCAGAAAGAGGGTATATTGATTGCTCAGGCGACTGGTCAGTCGTCCTTTCCATTGGAAGCGACCGCTAAGGATGTTTTTCAATTTGAGCAGGCAGGGATTGTGATGGTGTTTAATCCTAGTGAGAATAAGTTATTGTTAAAACAGGGTGGTGCACAATTTTCATTTTCGAAGGAGTAGGAACTTATTGTAGCATTAGGATTCTTCTGTTTTCATCGAGGAATTTTATAGGCTAGCCATTACTTTCTAAACAATTACTTCAAGTTTACTTAACGCTGGGTTTCCGGCCTGGCGGAGGTGTGCAGCTACTTTTGCGTCAAAAAAGAACAGTATGCTGCGATTTTCTTTTGTTTTGGTAGCTTTTTGTTGGTTGATGGTGCAAGGAAGGATCAATGCTCAAGCGACTCCCTATCTAATTTTTGTGGCTACGGATGGCTTGCGGGTGCAGGAAGTGTTTTCTGGTGGTAATCGGGCGCTCATGGAGGAAGATCCAAGCTGGAAGGAAGATCAGTTGGAGCGGTTTTACCACACAGGTCCAGAGCAGCGCCGTCGCAGGTTGATGCCTTTCTTTTGGGGGTATTTGGGTGCTCATGGACAGATATATGGAAATCGGGAGTATGGTAACCGGTTGGAAGTGACTAATTCAAGTTGTATTTCCTATCCTGGATACAGTGAAATGCTGACGGGATTTACGGATGACCGGCAGTTGTTTCTTAATGCCGAGAAGCGCAATCCGCATTCGAATGTGCTAGAATTTTTGTCTAGGAAGAAGAAAGTGGCGGCCTTTTGCTCCTGGGAATTGTTTCCCTATATATTAAACGAGGAGCGGTCTGGTTTTGAGGTGAATGCGGGTTTTGAGCGGGTGGAACGAGCCGGATTTGGCCCGTTGAACCGGTTATTGGCTGGTTGTGAGCGTCCATGGAAGGAGCGGGTTCGTCCGGATACGCTGACCTGGGCGTACGCTCGAACCTGCTTGGAGTCGGAGCGTCCGGACGTTTTATTTTTATCTTTTGGGGAGACGGATGAGTATGCGCATGAGGGGAAATACCTTCGTTATT
>Ga0315901_10001751_pt1 | contig 31103 bp, 38 predicted proteins | sample LakEriMetagenome_10_FD_203761 | JGI IMG/M metagenome (GOLD analysis project Ga0315901, IMG submission 203761) | Freshwater fungal communities from buoy surface, Lake Erie, Ohio, United States - Buoy 2 MA116 | ecosystem: Environmental > Aquatic > Freshwater > Lake | place: USA: Lake Erie, Ohio...
GTTGAATGCCCCAATCATGTTTGTGCCCGCACACGTACAGATCCGCGACGCTGCCCTTGTAGGCGGCCTTTAGCGGCCCGTGCGTAATGTTCCAATCCGAATGGCCGCGGAAATCATGGGCCACGTGAACGCGGAATTTCTCGCGCCCGCACCGAAGCTCGAGCTTGGCTTCCCAAAACGGCAGATAGAACGAATCGCCGGCGAGCAACCCGAGGATCGCAAGCCCTTCGTTCCACTTGTCGTGGTTGCCGCCGATCCATGCCAGCCAATCGACGCCGGCCTTGTGCAGAATGTGTTGAATGAGCCGGCGCGCTTGCTTTTGTGTCGTCTCGCTTTCGGCGAATTTAGACATCAGGCGGCCGACCCAATTATCGGTTCCGTCGCCGACGTGCACGCCGAACATTCCGGCCGTGCTCGCGACCGCAGCTAGGTCCGCACGGAGAAGCGGGATATTGCAATCCGGGTTGTCCGCGTGCATGTCGCCGAAGAACGCGACGCCGAACGGCCGCCCGCGATGCTCGGGAATTGCGATCGGAAGCCACGCTTCGGCTTTGCGCCGCGCTTGGCGGCGATCGAAAGCGCGCGAACGCCGGTCTAGCCACTCCCCTATTGGTTCGTCCATTTCGGGGAGTGCAAACCGGCGAGCCATGCGGTTACCTCTTGGCGGCAGTGCGCGGCATTCGGGCGCGAAGATCGGCCAGCCGCTTTTCGTAGTCAGCGCGAATGGCCGCAATCGCCCTGTCCGCGTTGGCGTTTGCGGTTGCAATCGCTCGAGCCTTGTCGCGTGCTCTGATGTCTTTGTCCAACGACACGCCATAGAGGAAGCCGCAAGCCCCGAAGACGAGACCGGCGATCACGAACGCCATAAGGGCATTCTTGCTAAGCGCTTCGAAGAACCGCGTTACCGCGTCCAGAAGCGCCGGAATGGCCGCGAAGAAAGCCGCGGCAGCCGTGCCGAAGCCGCTCATCAGCTTGCCGAACCACGCCCAAGCGCCGCTTGCCGCGACCTTTGCGAGAAAGCCAGCGATCAGTGTCATGTTACCCGACCTTGCCGTTGCGGCGCGCATCCGTGCGCGCGTAGATGACGAGATAAAGCCCGGCGATCAGTGCCGCCGCGCCGATGTAGGGAAGATTGAGCCCGACAAGCTCCGCGACCCGCCCCGCGCTGGACGCGATGCCGTCGGCGGATTCGATCACGTCGCCCGCCACGTTGCCGACTGTGTCCACGGTAAGCCCGATCTTGTCCCATACCCATGTGACGGCCGCGCCGAAGCCGGCGAGCACGCCGCCCCATACCGTGCGCGACTGGCGCAGCGGCGGTTCCTCGCCATAGCCTTCGCGACTATCTTCGTCGATCCGGACCGCAGTCGGCTCGCCGACGGGCAACGCAAGCGACGGCTGCAACTGGAATAGCTCTTTCATGAGCACCATCGCGCCGGTTTGTTCCGAGATCGCGTTAGCGTCCCATACGTGATCCCGGACGAATTTCCCGCGCGTGTAGACTGTCGAGAATGACCACAGATAGGCACTTGGAACGCCGCGCCGGCGCGATCCGAAGCCGTTGTACTTTTCGAACGCGAACGCCGCGACCTCTACCGACCATTTCTTGATATGGTCGAGCTTGTCGTACCGGATAGCGTCGATTGCGCTTTCTTCCCACGCGAACGGCGGCTTGCCAGACTTCGGGCGCCCGGCCGGAACGCGCCATGTGCGCTTGCGCAGACTGTCCCCGTTGTGAAGGTGTTTCCCGAAATCGCAGTTGCATTCCATCTTGTGAATGATGCCGATGACGAACCATGGCACGCCCGTTTCGCGCGCAACCGCCATATACCGATCGCGCCCTTGAAGGATCTTGCGCGCGCTAGCAGCTACGGCGGCAGCGTAGCGGGGCCGAACTGCCATCTCGTGCCAGTTGTTCACGTAGTCGGCGCGGCAGTGTTCGAAAGTGTATTTCATCGCGTGGCGATCCTGTCCGGAATGCGATCGGCCAAGCGCTCAATCATGCGCTCGAGCCGGCGGGTTGAATCGCGTTCGTGGTCCAGCTTCGTGCGGAGCTCCGCGACCGGCCCGGCAGCAATTGACGTGGCAATCCAGATCGTGGCCGTGGCGCCCGAGCCAAGCAACGCTGTGCACATGACCACGACTTGAAGCATGGCCGTTATCGAGAATTGCGGTTGCGCGGCTTGCAGCGTGACCGCACGCGCGAGCGCGTCCAACTTGTCGTTGATGTTGCCGCTTACCCGGTCGAAGCGTTTCCCGAGCACGTCCACGGCGCGCTCGATCCCGTCCACGCGTTGCTCGAGCCCTTTAGTATGGGCCAGCACTTCCGCGCGTTCTGCCGTTTCGTCGGTTCGGTTCATGTCGCGTCTCATGCGAAGTCCGTTACGGTCTCAACGAAGCTCGCGCGAATACGCGTCCAGCCGGTTTGTGCTTCCGTTTCTTCGGTGAAACTCTGTTCCGCGAGCCGCATTTCGCAAGCCGCGTCGCGAAGTCTCACAATGTCGTCAGTGACGGCCGCGGCCAGAAGCCCGCCCGTCAAGCCGACCGTCGCGTTGCCGCTGCCGTCGGCGTTCACGTCCGCGGCGGCGATGTAAATGCGCCGACCGATCTGGATTGGCTGCCCCTGCTTTACGGCGGGCTGGCTCGCTTGCAAGCCTTTGAGCGCAACGCTTGTTGCGTTGATCGACGCGCCGGCGGCGATCTGGACCGTGGAACCGGCTTGCCAGTGCGTCGGAAGCGCCGTCGTTCCGATCGGCATAGGATGCGGTGCGGCGAAATTCCAGATTTGCGCGCTGCCCGCGAAGCCGTCCAATTCTTCGAGCCAGTAGCGGAGCTTCGCCAGCGTGTTGCCGCTAGGCATTGTCCATGAAAGCTCGGCGGACCACAAAGGGCGGCCCATGCGGATGACATGAGTTTCGCGAGTGCGCGGCGAAACCTGCAATTGATCGTTCCGCGAACGGCCGAACTGGCACGCTTCCGGAATAAGATCATTCGGCCATCTCTGGTTTATGATCGTCATCGCGGCGCACCATAGCCGTGCGGCTTTTAGAACACAATCAACGCAGCATTCGACGGCGGCGAGAATTTGCTATCCGGCCCGTTCTTCGTCCGCGCCCAATAGAATTTGACCTGTCCGGACGTGCCAGAAACGACGTGCGAAAGGCCGTCCGCGTCGTTCGTTTGCGTGGACAACAGCGTCGCCGTGCCGAAAACGTTTGTCGTGTTTTCCCATAGTTCAATTTCGGCGGATTTCGAGCCCGGCACTTGCGGAACGCGAAGCGTGACGCTTCCAGAATGCACGCCGGCGGCGAACGGCCGACGCGGAGGCGGCAAGTAGTAATGCGGGGCAACGGGCGTGTTGATATCCGCGCCCGTAAGGCTCGCTTGCGTGCCGCCCGCCACTGCCACGGCCGCGGATAGCTCCGCGGTTGCTGCGATCTTGCCTTGCACCGTACTCGCGAGAAAGTTAGCGCCGCCGCTTCCAAGGTTTCGCGAGCCACCCGTGGTAGCGCTAGCCGCCACTTCCGTTACTGTCGTGTACGTCCATGCATGCGTGTCTACGGCCGTCGTCGGGGACGAGTTTTCCCAATAGCGCATAACGACGAAAACGTTCGGTGCGGACACGCTGCGATAGAGCCAGAAGCCCGGTGGTTGCGGGTTGCCGGTCTCGCCCTGCAAGGGCTCATAGGCGAGAAAGTCTTTTTCATCCGTGGCCGCGGTCCACGCCCAGAACGAAGCGTCTTCGCGCTCGAGCGTGAACCGAATTGTGAAATCGTCCTGCACTTCCTCGCTGACGACGCGGAACGCGGTCGCGGCAAATCCCGCCATGTCGTCAGTTAGCGAAATCACGTCATCGGCTACAACGTCGAAATGCTGAAAGCCTGTCGTAACGGCCGCCTCCGCGCCGAACCGCCCGCGATTATAGGCGATCTTCGCAAGGCGCTGGGCTTGCGTCGGGGACGTGACAAAAGCCAAGTCCAGATCCAGCCACGCTTCCCGCCCGTCGGCGGCCACGGCCGCGGCATCGGTCCACGGCGGAAAGTCCCGATCTTCATAGTTATGCAGTGGGCTTGAAAACTTCCCGCGCACGCTGTTCACGAGCTCGGCGAGCGGCGGGGTATCGCTGAACGACAGGCCGTCGCCCGCGTAGTCGTTGACGCCGATCGACGCCGAAGACGCTACGGCGGCCCCGGATGACACGCGCCACTTCGTTCCGACAAGATGCACGCGCCCCGCGTCCGCCGCGTTCATGCGCGCTAGAACGTCTTCATGCCGCTCATCCGTGAGCCATTGCGCGGCGCACGTGTAGCGCGCTTCCGTGCCGCCGGCCTTTAGCGTAACCGCCTGGTCACAGATGTTTGCCGCGGCCGTCACCGATGGCCAATCGACGGCGGACGTGGGCAACGCCGCGCCAAGCGCATGAATGAGGTAATTGGCTTTGATGATTGCCGCGTTGGACGAATAGCCCCACGTGGTCGGGTCCGCGATATTGTGCGCGCCGTTTCGTGGATCGTAGCAACGGAAGCCCGACACGTCGAAAGTGATGTCGGGCGTGCCGGCCTGATAGACTTTATCGAACGCGGTCGGGTTCACGGCGGGATCAAATTCGACAACCGCATATGCGATCTGCTTGCCGACGTGGTCCGCCTTCCAGCCCGGGAATGCCGCAGTAAGCCACGGGTCTGCCGTCAATTGCGCGCCGCTGTAGAGCTTCACGCGCGCGGAATATTCGGCGTTCTTCGCCCAAGGTGAAGTTGTGACGCGGTCGCTTCCGTCGATCGACAAAAGCCTGTCGTTGAAAAACACGGCGTTGATCGCAGTCACGGGCGCGCCGGCGATCATGATGACGTTGTAAGTTTTCGTACCCGACTTCGCGGAGACCACGATTTTGCCGCCTACGCGCCGATGCCCGAACACGCCCGGGAGCGGGCTTCCTACTTCCACGCTCGCCGTCAAGTTATCCGTCATCGGGCGAGGCGTCGCCGGCGCAAGCGTGGTTTCCGTCTTCGGTTTCTTGGCGAGCTTGCGCGCGAGAAACCCCGTCACTACCGAAACGGCGGCACCGATCGCAGCTTGCGCGAGCAAATTAGGCATCAGAGATCCCACGCTTTTTCGACATTGGCCGCGAGGCCGAAACGACCGTCAGCGAACCGCGCGACAAACCCGACAGGGAAGCGGACGCATAGCGCACCGTCCGCAGTCACGCCGATACTACCCGCACTCGCGAACCGCGGCGGCACGGGCCGCGCGCCCATGCCCTCGAGCACGCCGCCCGCCGCTTCGGCCATCGTGCGCCAGCCGCGAGCGCGCATCCGCGCACGGGACGCGATCCGCGATGCGTAGGAGCCGCGCAACGGCCCGAGTGCGTCGCGCCCCGTGACCGCTTCGACGCAATCCGCCGCGAACGTCGCACAATCCGCGCGACCCCATTGGAACGGGGCGCCGTTCTCGCGATCGAAGATCGCTTGCAATCGCTGTTCCCATCCCGGCAACCTATCCACGTTCAGCCCTCGAGCAACGGCCGCGGCGCGCCCATGAGGCGGTCCGTCGGTTCGAAAAACAGATCTCGCGGTGACGGATTCCCGAGCCGGCCGTTGTGGCTTTCCGTCGTGGCGCGAAGCCCGTTCGATCGCCGCATATGTGACGCGAAGTTTTCGCACGTCAATTCGGCGGACACGTTCTCACCAAGCGCGAACGTGAGCACGTCCGCGACGCCGGACCAGATCGCGACGGGATCGGCGAGCGGCAACCCCGTGGCGGTATCGCCCGCTGCGAAATAGACCGTGACCGGGCGGCCCTGATAGCGCTCCGTCCGGCTCGAGGCGACAACGCCCGGCGTCAATACGTTATTCGGTACGCCCGCCAGCAACAGCGAAATGGATGTTGCGCGTAACCCGGCGTCCGTCTCGAGCCCGCGAATAACGCCGAATTCCCCAAGCCCTTTCCACGTAGCGGCGAGCGCGGTCACGTCGCCAACGCCGTTCCACACGCGCACCGTGCCGCTCGCGAAATCGAATTTCACGAAGTAGAGCGGCATTTTCACGCGCGCGGCAAGCGCGGATTTCTGTGCGACGGTTAGGCCACGGGGCATGCTTTATCGCCTCAAATAGCCGCTATCCGCGCGGTGCCGATCGCCGACCGCGCCGACGGCTTGGCGGACGAGGCCCGGCGTGCTTCGGGCGAATTCTTCGCGCGCCACGGCGCGGAGCTTGGCCACGGTTTCGGCCGTCGCGTCGCCCGCAATGTTGATCGTGATATTCGCAGGCGACGACTGCCCGCCGCCAAGCATTTCCACGCCTAGCCGCCCGCCCGGCCCGCGGCGCAAGGGCATGATCGCTTCGGGGCCCGCTTCGGCCATGACGCCGCGGAAGCCGCCGGCGCCCGCCATCGCGACGGGGCGGTCAAATACCCCGCCATTCGCGAAGCCGAACAACGAGCCCGCCCCGCTGATCAGCGAACCGATCCCGCCCTTTCCGATGCCGAACGGGTCCGAAGCATCCGACACGCCGCCAGCGCCAAGAAAGCCGCCGATGCTCTTTCCAATGCTTTCGGCGAGGGGTTTCATAATGGCGAACTGAACGACCATGTCCGCCAGTTTCAGCGCCAGATTGCCCAGCACTTCGCCGAACCGCTTCCCGTCTTCGATGCTCTGGCGGAGCGACGTGAACATGGTTGTCGCGAATTCGGTTCCGAACTGGTTCAACTCCGCCTGCAATTCCTTCTGGCGCTGGGCTTGGTTCGTGGTCGCAATCATGAGCTCGAGCTCGCGCGACAACGCCGGCTCTTTCTTGCGCATCTCCGCGGTAATGCGCGAGTGAATTTCTAGTTGTGTCTCGAGGTTGTGGACCCGGTCTTTATCGCCCGCGGCTTGGGCTCGCGAGATTTCCGCGCGAAGCCGCTCCGCCTCGATCTGCTGCTTTAGCTGCTTGGAAAGCTCGCTTTCCTCGAATTTGATTTTAGCAGGCTTGTCCGGGTTAGCCGCGGCCTTCACCGGGTCAGCGGACGCCGCTTGCGTGCCGCGGAATTGCTCAATCGTGCGCAGTTGCGCGGTTAGCTCCCGCGCGCGGTCGATCGTCTCTGACAGCCCCGGCAACGACGCGCGAGCGGTGTCCGCAACGGTCTTCGCTACGTCCACCGAAGTCATCGAAGACCACAGCGACGAAATGCCGTCGCGTAGCGCCGTGATACCTTCAACCGCGATTTTATAAACGGACGATTCCGATATGGCCGTTGTCCAGGCGATATACTGAATTCGGGCTTCAGCGAGGAAACCGCCGACCGTCTTGAGCGCTTCGCCAATCGCGCCCATTGTATCCGCCAACGCGCGGGCGCCGCTTGCGAACGCCGGGGACAGCACCGCCGCGCGCATCTGGTCCAGCAGTTCAACGAACCGTTGCGTCGCGCCAGATTGCGCCGCGATCTCGCCGAACGTCAGCGAGATTTGCGACGTGAGTTGCGAGAACGCCTCGCCCGCCGTCTTTGGGACGCGCGAAAACTTATCATCTATTTCCGCGCCCGCGTTAAGCAGCGCTTGCGTTAAGACCTTACCGGAAAGCTGCCCCGCTTCGGCCATCTCGCGGAGCTGTTTGGCCGTCTTTCCGGTCTGCCGCTCGAGGATCCGAAGCACTTCGGGCAAATTCTCCGCGACCGATCGGAATTCGTCGCCCTGAAATTTGCCACTCGAAATCGCCTGGCTTAGCTGGACCATGGCCGAAGTGGCTTCGGCCGCGGACACGCCCGAAATCTTCGTAACCTTCGCCAGCGTCTCCGCGAGCCGAATGCCCTGGGCTTCCGAGTAGCCGAGATCATTCAGCGCGTTCGCGTTGCGCCTGTAGATATCCGCCAGATCCCCTACCGGCGCCCGAGCCCGGTTCGCCGCTTCCGAGATGCCTGCTAGAAGCGCGCCGGCAGATGTGCCTTCCTTCGCGAGGATCCCGAGCCGAGCCGAAAGAAGTTGATAGTTATCCGCCGCACCGATCGTCGCCCGCGCGCTAGCTTGTATCGCCTCTTTAGCGATCCACACCTTAGCGGCCAAGCCCACGAACGAATTTTCTAGCGCGCGGATAGCGCCGGCACCGGCCGCCGTCGCGGCGCGCATAGACGCGAGCGCGTTATTGAAATCACGCGCGCCCGACGCGGCCCGCTGGCTGTTGATTTCGGCGATTATGCTGATCGTCATCGCGCGAGCACAATTCTAATAACAGATCGTCAAGCGTAGCGAGGATGTCCTCTACCACGTCAGACGAAAGCTCGCACTTGCAACGCTCCGCTTCGTCGCGCATGTCCCGATACGAAATCGGGGCGGGGTAGCCCATGGCCGTGTAATTCCGGCCGCGCGACAATCGAAGAAACGACTTCCACACCGGCAACGCGCCGGGCAGAATAAAACAGCCATCCCATATTTCAGGCGGGGTACGTTCCCGCCAACCGCCGCGGCCCGCGAAAAACTTTAAATGCTCTTTCCACGGGCCTTGCTCATAGCGGAGGCGGGCCGTCAGTTTCCCGCCGTGGCCTTGGCTTTCTTGGCGATCGGCAGAGGCGCCGCGAAGCGTCCCGCCTCGCCGGCCGCCGTCGAAAGCTCCACGAAGATGTCCGGGAATTTTTCGAACAGTAGCAGCGCATTGCCCAGCGTCGGCGGGAAGGGCTTCCCGTCCGGGCCGGTCACGGTCCAGTCGATCAAGCAGCCTTCCGCGAACGCCTCGCGCATCATGGCCGCGTCGATCGCGGCGAGCTTGTCCGGCATGGCCGTGCCGGGGTTCTCCCGCTGCCACGCCATGAGCTCCGCGGCCTCCGGGCGCGCGGAGCAGCGAACGACGGCGCGTTGGTAGTCCGCATTCCATGCGCAGCGGCGCCGCACCGTGAAAGCCCATTCCGGATAGCCGGGAACCGACACCGAAATGCCGCCGGTTTCCAGCCGCTCCGAATATTCACGCCGCTGCCATGGGTTCATGATTAAATGTTCCTCGTTATGCGGATCAACCCGCCGGCGATAGTTGACGACTGAATAGCGCGGAAATTGAGGTTCAGCAACAAATCGCCGTCTTTCGATTCGGCTTGGGGCTTCGGTTCCTCGAGCAAAATCGACGGCATTTCGAAACGCGTGATCTTGCCGGCCGTCGTGCCGACCTGAAATGAAAGCGACGTAGCGGTTGCGTCCTGAAATGCCGTCAGTACGTCATATTCCGTATCGGCGAGATACAGCCCCACGGTGCCGGTCACTTCCAGATCGCCCGGCGCAAGCTCGATCGCGTCCAGGCTGCCCAGCGCCGGGCGGGCGCGAAGGTTGTTATTAACCTGCATCGTGATCGTGTGGACCGCATCCAGAGCGAGCCCCGCCATTGTGATTGTGCCGACCTTGTCGCCCGCGAAGATCGGTTCAGCGTTACCGGCCGTGTACGTCGCGCCCGCGATCAACGCGTTGTTGAATTCCGAAAGCCGCGACATGTAGCCGACTTGGGCCGTCACGATCTCTTGCGCTCGCGCATTGAGGCTGAACGTATTGACTTGGGCGCCGCGGAGCCGCTTGAAAACGTCGGTTGCGCCGGTCTCGAAACGCGTTTCCAGCGTGAAGGGCTTCGGCGTGTTCGCGTTAACGAGAACATCGGTGGACCAGGCGCCGCGCAACGCGGCTTCCAGCATGTCTTCAAGGCTGCCGTCCGTAAATTCGCAATCGAACGCGCCGGCGCCCATGCGCGCGGCGAGCGCGTAGTTCTTCGGTCCGCGAAGCGCGTTGAGCTCGCCCGAGAACACGAGCTTGCGCTGCACTTCCAGGCTTTCGCCCGTGGCTCGGAAGATCTGAAAGGCCGGCGTGGCGGGCGTCGTGCCGTCCGTCACTTCCGGAATGTAGGAAACTTGCGTAGTTGCTGCGATAGCGCGGGGCATAGGCGTTACTCCGTTCGATTGGCGTAGAATTGCAGGATCACGGGGACCGCCCAAAAGCGGCCTACGTCATTGTCCGACGCTTGCCCGGCCCCGATCGTGCGGCGCGTGAAAACCACGTCTGGCACGTCGGGCACCTTGAAGGCCGCGCGGATCTGTTCCGCGTACCCCTCCGCAGTGCCGGCGAGCGAGCCGCGCGGCACGTACACGTAAATTCGAAACTCCCCATAGTCGCGGTGCAACCGCTGGCCATTCGGCCCGAGGCTTGCCGGTTCTTCGTCGCGCACTTCGATTTCGGAATATACGAAGCCGTTCGGCGCGGCCTCGAGCGTTGGCGTCCGATCGTCGTTTGGCCAATACAGGGGCAGCGCCGTGAATTCGGCGATCAGCCGGGCCCGCAACGCCGCCGCGTATGTTGTGAAATCAGCCAAGGCGGCGCACTCTCAGAAGCGGGTTGCGAAAGCGGCGAAGAAAGTCCCGCACGGTCGGATCAAACACGCCGTCCGGCGTCTGCCATGAGTGCCGGCCGATTTCGATCCTGCGAATGTACGGGACGGAATTCGAGATATAGATTCGATCCCCAAGCCGGAACACGCGCAACCGCGCCGCGATCCGCGCAATCGGCTGATTGCGGATCGTGCGGGGCGGTAGTTGCCGCGCTCCGCGCCCGGCGGGGTATTTATAATCCGGGTCCGCGGGCTCTGCCGAGTAATCAACGGCGTTGATCCCCATGCGCATCGAACCCGCAAGCCGGCCCGACGCGACGGGCGATCCGAACCGGCCGCCGCCTTGCGTCTTCGCTTCGGTCTGCAAGTCCGAATAAAGCTGCAATGCCATGCTGCGGATGGCTTCCGTGCCCTCCGCAACGACGCGGCGCGCGGCTTCGCGGGCTTGGCGATCGAACTGCGACAGGTTCATTGGCGCACCGTCAGCTTATAGACCGCGACGGCCGATCCGATGCGCGGGGCATAGACGTTCGTTATCTGCCGCCACTCCGCGCCGGCGTCCGCGACGTGCGACCCGAGCGCGATCCTGTCGCCCTTCACGGGCACAAAGCCGCACGGCGGGGCGGTCACGGTAATTAGCGCATCGCCTTCCACGATCGCGCCCTTGATTTCGTCGGGTCTGTAGAACCGCTCGCGCGCCACGACCTCGAGGAACGTCACGGTCGCCGTGCCTTTGGTCCAGGCGTTCGCGCCGGCCGCCACGGTCTCGCGGCGGATCGTGAAGCGCGCCCCGTTGCGGGCGGTCATGCGGGCGACGGTGGCTTGCAGGCTCATGCGAATACCCTGAATGCAACGGCTGCCGCGGCAGCTACGAACGCGAGCACATAAAGCCCGATCCAGAATTGCGCGCTCATGTCGAATACCTCAGAACGTAGGGCGCCAGAAGATTCGCGACCGCCGACGGGACGCGCACGCCGTTCATGCCCTCGAAAAGTACGGAACCGGGCGGCGCGTAGGTAATCGAGCCCACGTCCGGGACTTGCTCTTGCTGGACGCCCTCCGCGCGCTGGGCATTCTCGAGCGCGGCCTTCAACAGCGCGTTTGCGGCTTGCTCGATCGCGGGCGGGATCGGATCGTATCCAGCTTCATAGACTGCGACATAGTCCGCGCCGACTTCGAAGCCGCTGCCATCGATCCGACGAAGCATCGCGGTATCTTTGGCAAGCCGGAAATCCCCAACAACTAGCGCCGCGCCGTCGTAGCTCAGCGACGTAAGCGACGCGGCGGGCGCGTGGCGCAAGATCAGCGACCGCGAGACAACGTCCAGCGTGATCCGCTCCGTTACCGTCCGCCGCTTGATGACCGTGCCGCAGTAGGCTTCGATTTGCACCGATACCGCCTCAATCATGGCGGTTAGAAACGCGTCGCCGTCATGCCCCGCGCCGCCGATATAAGTCCGCGCGCTGGCTAAAGTTGTAAAGGCCAGTGAAGCGGAAGCTATTTCAACGTCGCGGAGCATGGGGCACCTTCAACAGCGGGAAGCGATTACGCGGCGGGCGTGGCCTTGCTCTTGGTGACAACGACCAATTCGGCCGTATCGAGCGCGATCATGCGGTGCGCGACCTCGGGCAACACGCCGCGGATCTCGCCGACGCGGAGGCCCAAACCCGCCTCGCCGGCGCGGTTCTCGGGGCCGTCGGGGCTGCCCGGGTTGACCTTCACGCCCTTGAACTTGACAGGCACAAGCCCCGTCTCGTTAGCGTGTTTCTGGACTTCGGCAAGCGTAGGGGTAGACATGGTGTTTCCTTATTTCAAGTTTGTTTCACTGATCATTCTCGGGGAACGGGCGGGGTTAAATCCCCGCCCGCCGGGACGCTATTAGGCGCCCCACTTGAGTGCGGTCAGAATGGCCGCGGCCTTGTCGTGGCGCATGTCGAAATCATGCGACGCCATGGCGCGAATCACGGTTTCGTCGAGCGAGAACGCGGATACGAGAGTACCGCCCGCGTTCTTGTAGCTCGCCTCTTGGCTGGCCTTCAGCGTCAGTGACCGGGTGTTACCCATAAGCACGTGGCCGAAGTCCACGAGGTAGAGCTCGGATTCGTTCGTGCCGACGCCAAGCGCAACCGGGATAAGGTCCGACACGATCACCGGGACGTTGTCGTACCAGACCGGCGCCTCGAGATGCAGACCGGGGAACACATAGCCCGAGATGCCGTCACGCATGAACTGCAAGTAACGGAACGTGCGCGAAGCCATGAGCCAGCGCCGGCGCCGCTTGGGCACAAGCGAGGCGTCCAACTTCGTCATCATGGGCTTCACGTCCGCGTCGATCTGAGCGACCGTCGGGGCCGTGAGGTTAGTCGCGGCAACCTTGTGCGCCGCGGCCGTGAGTGTCAGCAGGCCGGCGGGGTTCTGGCCGGTGCCGTCGCCGCGGAGACCAGCAGAATCGATACCCTGCATGATGCCGTTGGCCAGATCGTCGCCGAAGATCGCCGGGAGTGCGAGGGGGCTGATCTCGATCGCGTAGTTGCCCAGCGCCGTGATCGCGCCGATATGCTTGGCGCGCATGTTGATCTTGCGCGTCGTGGCTTGCGTGTAGCCGAGATCCGCATTCTCAGCGTGGTACGTGCCCGCCGCGCCGGCGTTACCGCCGGACATGTCGAGCGAGCCGAGCGGCATCGGGATCACGTTGGGGCCGCCGCGCATGAACGCCGATTCTGCCCGAAGGAATTCGAGGAATTCCGATGACAGCGGCGTCATGATCATGTTGTCACCGCCCTGCCCGGAAAGGCTGTTCAGGCCGCGAAGCACCGTCGGGCTGACGCTATTTCCGAGTGCGGCGATAGCCTCACGCTGAATGCGATCGGCCTCCGCGAGGCTCTTGTCCACGAGGATTTGGCAGCCCGACCGCTGCAAGTGCTCGAGCGGCGTGAAGCGCGGCACGGCCTTGTTCTTCGCGACGGACCAGGCGTAGGCGCCAAGCTCTTTCTTCCAGGCGTCCGGATCCTTCGGGTTGGCGAAGACGCGGGCCGCCTCCGCTTCCGGACTGTGATCCGGCGCGTCGATCGCAGCGGCGGGACGTGCCACGCGCTCAATCACGCCCGTTGCGTCGCGCTGGACCGGCGCGGCGGGGATCTGGACCGCGGCGGCCTTGGCAGCGCGCTCCGCGACCTGTTGCAGCGGGACGATATCGGCGAGGGCCTTGTCAGCCTTCGCGGTCAGATCGTCGAATTCCTTCTGTTCCTCCGCGGTCAGAGCGCGGCCACCGTCCTTCGCGGCGATGTCGAGAAGCTCGCCTTGGCGCGCGGCGGCTTTCTCCGCGATCTCGCGGAGTTCCTTAATACGTACATGCATGGGGTGTGCCCTTTCAAGCTAGCTGCGATCGCAGCTTTCGGTGCGCGACTTGATTTCGCAAAGTCGCGACGTTGTGGGTTGATTGATGAGGGGCGGGGGTATTGCTGGCCAGCAATTTCGAGACCAGATCCGCATAAGATCCGGTATTTTTGGCGCCGACGGCATCGGCGAGCGGGGCAATATCGACGCCGCGGGCGACGGCGCGAGCGAGCGCGCCGGGGTGCATCGGGATATTGCAAATTGAGTATTCCAGAAGCTCTTGCTCGAGCCAGTCAATCCCGCCGTCTTTCTCGCGGTATGCCCAGCGGAGCGGCTTGAAACCGACGGAACCGGCGTTGATAAATCCGCCGTCCACAAGGCGGAAAATCGTATCCGCGAAGGGGTGCTGTTCCTTCGTGGCGAAAGTCACGTCACCCACGAGCCAATCGCCCTCGAGCCCGAGCCGAGCCATGCGGCCGATAGACGGCAAGTCGTGGTCGTGGCCCCATAGAATGATCGGGTTCGCCAGATAGTTTTCGAGCTTCCAGCCGGAAAGCGAGACCGTGTCGCCAGCGCGATCTTGCACGGCGTTCGAAAGGCGGAACGGAATGGTTCGCGCAACGGCATCCGTTTTCGGTTCGGCACGCCGCGACGTGATATAAATCAGATCACCCATGGGCGGGCCTCATACGGTTCAGCATGGCAAGCGCCACGGCCTTCTGGCCTGCAAAGATCTTGCGCGCTTCGGCTTCGATCGCGCCGGCAATGCGGGCGTGCATGCCGCCCCACGCCGCTTCGAAAGCGGTATCGGTGAGATTGGCCGCGCGTTGGAGCTCGCCCGTCAGCACGGGCCGCATGGCGCACCGGCAGTGAATATCCTCGGAAGTCACGCCGAAGTCGCCCGGATGGTCCGCCTCCGCGCCCGACGGGCTACGGAATTTCTCAGAAAGCCGCTTGATCTGGCCGTGAAGCGCTTGATGCGTCGTGCGCACGGCTTGATCGCCGCTCGCAAGCCATTTCTTCGCGTCGAAGCCCGCTTGGCGGGCCGCTTCATGCGAGCCGAAGCCCGTCACCGCGGTTGCTTCGGTCTGGCCGATGATCGGGGCCCGCGTGCTCGCGGCATCCTCGAAAATCTGTTCAATCCGGTCTGACAAGGCGGCTAGACTTTCGTTAGCCGCGGCACCTTCAACAAGCGAGGCTCTTAGCGCTTTCCGTGTCGTGTCGTCAATACCTGAAATGAGGCGGCTTCCGCGGCCGTCGAGCCAATTGGCAACGGCCGACGTGACCTGAAAGCGTACTTCGGTCTCGAGAACGCCGAGCAGGTCTTCGCCGTAAGTTTCGAGCAACTTGAGAAAAATCGCGTCCATGATCCGCGTCGCTTCGGCAACAACGGACGGGTCCGCATGCGCGTCGGATACCCTGATTATTTCCTCGGGGGAAAGAGTTTTTCGCTCCGCGGAGGGGGAATTTCCCCGCGGAGCTACGTCATTTCCCCTAGTGGCCTTGCCGGTTTTCGCGTCGTCGCCCGGCTTCGGCTTGGGTTTCTTGCCGCCGGGCCCGCCCTCGCCGTCCGGATCGTCGCCGCCGTCATCGTTCGCGGCGAGCGGATCGGGGCGGGGCTTGTCGAATTCCTCGCCGGGCCAAGGCTTGTCGCCCGTCAGCTTGCGGAAATCGTTGTCCGCATAGGCGCCCGGCCGCGCCGTCATGACGGACAGCTTAAATACAAGATCCTCTTGGATTGGCGTTTCGTAGCGGAGCTCGAGCCCGTCCAGGCCGAACGCTTCCGTGGCCCACGGCCCGAGCACGTCCAGAAGATCGGCAAGGCGTGGATCGATCACATGCTTGCCTAGCAAGTGATCCGCCGCGTCGATCGTGGCGCGGTTGCTGTTCTCAAGTCTGCCAAGGATCTCGGGCGGCACGCCGTAGAATTCGGCAATTGTCGCCTTGCCCTCTTGGCTGATCTCCGCAATCGAGTTGTCGCGAAGCGAGCGCGTCAATTCCTTCACGTCGATAGGCTGCGACGAGAAGAACGGCCGAAAAGCATTGGCCACGCCCCGATAGCGATTGTTCCAATGTTCCTCGAGCCGGGGCCGGTCGCGGTCGCTGATTGGTGCATCCTTGCTGCCCGACACGATCAGATCAGGGCGGGCCGAATTCTTGAAGAACGCGGCGAGGTACTTCGCCGCGTTCTGATCAGTGTCGAGTTGGACGCGGGCCGCGTGCGCGTTGCTCGAGCCGCGGCCGTAGGGGTCCAGCGGATCGGGATCGCGGAAATGGATGATCTGATTGGCGGGAATGCGGTACAGCGTTCCGACCTTGGGTTGCACTTCGAACACTTCGCCCGGATCGTCCGAAGCGGGAATGTTCGTCACCCAATGCGGCGGGATCGGCGCGAATTCGACCGGCACGCCCGACCGATCCAGCCCGATTGCCCAAAACGCTTCGCCGGCGAGATCCTTGTGCGTCACCGTGACTTGCACGCCAAGGCGCCCGGGAAGCCGCTTCGTGCCTTTCTTGAGAAAGTCCAGAAGCGGATGCTTATCAACCCGCGTTCCGTCGGGCTTCTCCAAGTACCATTTTTGTGCAGCCGCGCGCTTGCCGATCTTGCCGACGATCGCGCGCACCCAAAGATGCTCATTGTAGAGTTTCAGCAGGTCCGCGGCGCGCGGAGGCGGCGCGGTGTAGTCGTCATTCGCCGTGACGATCTCGAGGAACCGCGAGCCCTTGCCCGCTTTCCTTTCGGGCTTGTGGCCTGCAAGCCGCCGAACAAGGTTAGAAAAACTCATGAGTTGCGGTTCCTAGCGCGAGTTCGCCGACGCCATAGACAAGGGCGTCAAGTCTATCAGGGGAATTTTCGCCCGTAAAACCAAGGAAGTTGCACATTTGTTTCTCAAGTGCCGGAAAATGTCCGACGTGCGAAACAATTCCTTTTTCATACAGCGCGGCGATCGGCTCCGCGCGGAGGTATTTACCCCGCTTGGCGTGAATGCCCTTGAAGGCGAACGCCGCGCGATTACCCGCCTCCGCGGCTAGATTGCCTTCGATCAGATCGCCGCCCTGATTGATTTCGCCGACGATGCAATCCGCCTGGTACCGCTCATAGGCCGATAGCGCCATGCGCGCCCAATCCCGCGGCTTGTAGATGCCCGAAAAGTCGTCCAGCACGTAAATCCGGCCGTCAGCGGCAAGGCCGCACACGATAATTCCTGTCTCGTCGCTTTTCCGGCCCTCGAGCACTTCGGCCGTCACGGCGGGATCTATCGCAACAACGATCCGCACGAATTGCGGTTGCTCACCGTCGCGTATGCGGTGAAGCTCGATTGTTGCGGGGCTGAATAGCGCGCCTTCCGCGTGCTCGAGGATTTCGGCGTAAAGCTCTTGCTGCCCGCGCCGCGTGCCTTCAAATACTTTCTTGAACGTGGCCAGCGCCGACGGGGCAAGATTGGCCGCATTTTCGAAAGTGTTTCCCTTCGTTACCGCCGTGCCTGAATCCTTGATCAGTGCCCGTAAGAAATCGATGGGCCGCGGCGTGGACGTGGCGATAATTCGAGGACGCTTCCCGAGCCGAAGCCCAAGCAGCAGATTGTCCCACGCGTCTTGAAGGCGATTGCTTGGCGCCTTCCCGGGTGCACTCGAGGCGGACGCACCCCACGATGCGAGCTCATCGCACCATGCGCCGTGGTGTTGTGGACCGCGGAACCGATCGGGCTTTTCGGCGCTGTATCCCTGAATTATCGACCCGTTGCGGAGCGTGATCCGTAGCGCTTGCGAAGAATACCCGCGCGGGCCCGGCATGCGGAGATAGGGCGGGATCACGGCTAAAAGGCCGCTTTCCCCTTCGAAGCATACGTTGCGCACGTCCGCTTGCGTCGGCGCGGCGACTGCCCAGCGCGTGGCGGGTTGCGACGCTGCCTGAAATCCGATTTCCTCCGCGCCCGGGCGCGTCTTACCGAAACCCCGCCCGGCAAGCAGTAGCCACGTGCTCCAATCGCCATCGGGCGGGATCTGTTTCGGGCGCGCCGTCTCGAGCCATCGGGCGCGCCAGCCGACAAGCTCGAGCGTGTAGCGGTTCGCGCCATTGAGCCGCGCCGCTATTTCGTGGCGCGCACTCACTACGCGGCTTCCTTTGCCTTCTGGCTCGCCAGCTTCGCCAACATGTCGATTACGTCCGCCGGCGCGACCGCGTCGCCGTCGCCCTCGCCGTCACGCTTCCGCCAACGCCGCTCAAATTTCATGGCGCGAATTCGATCGTCATAGCGCATCGGATCGCGGGCTTTCATGAGGAACATCAACAACACGTCCGAATATTCGCGGAGCCGCAAGGGCTGCAATTCCCCGGTCTCGCGGTTCAGCGTGTAGACCTCACGGCCCTGATGCAGCGCGGGCTTTTCGGTGCCTTCCACGGCGCGGCGCGTGGCTTCGGCAGCGAGATAGTGCCGGCCCTCCGCAATCGCCTGGTCATAGGCAAGCGCGAATTCCTTATCCTGCTTTCGCAGTCGCCCCGCAGTGTTGCGATTGAGCCCGGACACGCCCGACGCTTCCGTGATCGACAGGCCCTTGCCTATCGCGGCGAGGAACGCCACGCGCTTCGCCTCGCCATTTGCACCGATCTTCCGCGGGTTTTTCTTCGCGGCCATAGCACTGATATTTCCCTGCAATTAAATGAGTTGCAGACAATACGCGCAAAATCTGTCAAGCGCAAAAACAGCGTGGCGTGGCCGCCCAAACGCGAAAGCCGCCCCGCGGTGTTGAACGCGGAGCGGCTTTCGTTTCGAGTAACTGTCCCTTGCCCCGGGACAGCTCTATTGCGTAGGGAGGCTACGACGCGAGAATAAATAGCACGAAGCCCGCAAGATCGTCAAGCACAAAAGCAGCGCCCCGCGATCCTGTCGGGGATCACGGGGCGGAACCTAGCGAGTTAGCCAGTCGCTAGTCGGCTCTTGGGTTTAACGCCGTTGCAAGGTCGGCCCGATCTGTTGCAGCCCGGCGCTTTCCGCGCCGCCGCAACCAGATTACGCGTCTGCCCTTGCCCGATGCTCGCGACGCTGCTTCGGCGTCACGCTCGAATGGAAAACCGGCGGGCGGCCACGGCCCGAATAGATAAGCTTCTGGCCAGAGACCGGGCAGACGGCAGGCTCGGAATTCTTACGCTTGGTCATGTTCGTTACTCCGTTGTGGGTTCGGACTTTCCGTAAAGTCGAATACCTTATTCGGCGTCGGCCTGCAAATATTCCGTATCGCCGGACCAGATCCCAAGCGCGCTGCCGGTCATGTCGAGCCCGTCAAACCAATCTTGAATTTCGGTCTGATCGCGCTTCGCCATGCGGAGGAACACGCGGACGGAATCGACATCGACGCCCGCGTCTTTCGCCGCCTTGAAAATCTCACGGATCTTTTCCCCGGCGCGTTTTTGCTCCTGCTGCAACGCGACCACGCCGGCGAGCGCATCGGCGTGCGGAATGTCCTTTTCGCGCGGCATCTCATCCGCCACGGTTAGGGGCAGATAGCCGAAGAACGATGCCGCGGCCGTGATCGTTTCTTCCCATTTCACGCGCTTTTCGGGGCTCATTTTCTTGAGCCGGGCCGCGGTACGGAGCGCGGCGACGTTGGCGCCCTTTTCCTTCGCGGCCTTGAGCGCGTCGCGAATGTGCTCGCCGTCCCGCTGCCGTTCGTGCTGCAATTTCAGCACGCGCTGATAGACGTAACGGGCCGCTGCCGTCTTGTCGTCGGGAATATCGATATGGAAATTGCCGACGTTGCGCGGGGCTGGCTCGGAAGAACGCTTGGCCATGGGCTGAACCTTTTCGAAGTTGTCTCACTGACGCTGGCGACGATTAGTAAATGAAATCTTTCAAACCTGCACGCCGATCAACTTTATAAATTCTGGAATTCATTTCGGAATTTCCCCGGCAAAATTCGGCGCGGCGCCCTACGGCAGGGGGACGGCGCTAAGCGGGCTGGCTCTAAGCAGCCGCTAGCCTCCCCGTAGGGGAGCGGAACCGGCGGACCGGCGGAAAGCCCGCAAACACGGGGTTTCCGCCGGTTCGGGCGGAACCGGCGGAGATCGAACCGGCGGAAAAATTCCCGGAAAATTCTAAGTGCTTGTTTCCATTGGCTTTTTAGACTTCCGCCGGTACCGGCGGGACGTGTACGGAATACCGCATCCGCCTACATCCGATGTATACGCCCTATGACCTAACCCCTTGATTTGCAAGGCTTCCGCCGGTTCGGGCGGAACCGGCGGGAACCGGCGGAACTGTAAACCTGAATTTTTACGAGGTACACGGATTCTCCCGCCAACAGGGCTTCCGCCGGTTGTTCGGAACCGGCGGAACGCCGCGGTGACTTTCGTGCTGCGCGGCACGAAATGCAATTACCAAGAATAATAGCGATGCGACAGATTACGGCCCCGCCACCTCGAGCCGGATATTCACAAGCGGCGGTTGTAAGTAATATTCCTGCTTGACGTTACGCGTCGGGTTGTATGTTCTCGACGTGTTCCCCGATGCATGCCGATTACGGAGTTGCCATGCGCGCCGACGAAGACGTTGCTACGGCTGCGGCACGGATCGCCGCACAACTCGCGCGCGAGCCATCCGCGTTGCGATTATCCGCCGACGAAATTGCACGGGACGCTGCTACCGTCTACGCGCTTGCCGTGGCGATGCGGGATGCGCTCGCCGCGTCCGATCGCGCCCGCTACCAACGGGCCTTACGCGCGCTCCGTGCCCGTGCTGCCCGCTACCAGGCGAAAGTCGTGGCCAATGGTGACGCCGCGGGAATGGTGGCGGGCCTCGAGCTCGCGAGCGGTACGCACCGAAGCGGACACCGCGATTGGTTCTACCTCGCCTAAACTGTTTCACCGGGCGAGGCTGTTGCATGCAACGGTGCGGGGCCGGAACTGTTGCGCGAGCAACAACTTATGCATGCAACAGCCTCGCCCGGTGAAACGCATTGTTTGGATTTTCGCGCTACGGTTTCCGTGTTGCGCAACGCTTGCACGTATGCAAACCGCGTTGCACGAACTGAAACAGCTAGCTCGAGGATGAAACAGTGCAGGAAACGTCAGTGCAACGCCCCGCGATCGGGAAATTGATCGAATTAGCGGTGGAACGGTTCTGCCGGCGCAAGCCCGCTCCGCTCCGCGCGTACACAGTCCGGCTATGTGAATACGTGCCGCGGACGACGGACGTGATCGTATACGCGAATTCCCCGGAAAACGCCGCAACCGCGGCGATTTTGAGGGGACGCGCCACGCCGATGAATTGGCATTTTCGCCCCGATCTGTCCGCCGGAACATTCGTCACGGCGATGCATGACGGTGAGCGCGTAATGGCCGCCCCTGCAACGCATGCAACGCCGCAACAGTGTGAAACAGTGCAACAATCGTGAAACGGTGCATGAAATGACCGACCCAATCTTGAAACAGTGCAGCGGCGGCCATTGCGCGGAGCGATGGGCTGTCTTCGTGTTGCAGCCCGCGCGCACGGAACACGAAACAGCGCATTGGGTTCCGCTCCGTGAGACGGTTGCATTCACGCGCGACGAAGCAATGAAACAGCACGCCGCGCACCTTCGCCGCCGGCCGTGTGAAACATTCGGCGTCGGGCCGTTGCTCGAATGGCTGCACTAGTTGCAACATTTGACGCGTTCCGTGCGTATCGGCATTCTATGCCCTGCAAGTCCTGTCGATTGGTCCGCCGGTTTCCCCCTTGCTCGCCGCGGCACCTTCAACGCTCGACAGGCAACAGCCCCGCGGCGTCGCCTCCCCGCCGCGGGGCTTTTCTTTTTCTGTGATTATTTTCGAGCGCAACGCGAAAAGCGTGTTGCGTTAACTTTGCCGTAAGTGATTTGCGCTAATTTCGTTTCATGAGCGGCGCACTAGGGCGCCACGGGATAGAGGGGAACGGAAAATGGCAAAGGTAGCTTTCGGGTCGTCGGTCTACATCGCCACGGGGCATTGCTTTTCGAATTGCGGCGGTCTCGCGCTGGCCGTATCGGGCGTCTTCGGCCGCGTGCTCGGGGAGACTGAGAAGGCTTTCGAGGTTCACGCGGAGACTGAAAAAGGCGCGATCGTCAAGATTTGGCTTCCGAAACGCGCGCTCGTTAAGCCGACCGTTTACGCCGGCTCGTCTACCGTTCACGTCTCACTCGCGCGTTGGTTTCGCCCTGAAGGCTGGACGGCGCGCGGCCTCGAAATCGCTACGCGCCACGCGGTTCTCGCGGGCTGACAGCGCGCGAAGGATATCGCACCATGACACGGCAAGAATTCATAGCTACGCGGCAGGCCGTCCCGAATGTTCGGGCGGCACTGCTGCCCGTCGGTTTCGACTATGGCGAGGAAACGGCAATCCCCGGATTCATTTACGGCGGGGATTGCTATATCTTCGGCACCGAATCAGGGGAGTGCGTAACGCATTGGTGCTCGGATGAGTTTCGCGGCACGCTAGCGGAGTGCGAAGCGTGGCTTTACGAATGCCTTGAAGGGGAAGGGCTCGTGTGATGGCCGAATTTCTAGGGATTGTTCTGGTGTTCGGGTTTTTCGTCGGGCTATGGCGCGCCGGCTTCAACGCCGGGCTCGCGTGGCTGGTTATCATCGTGCTCGCCGGCGTGTTCTTCTGGCCGCTCGCGGCCGTGATTGCGCTAGTAATTACGGGCTATGGCGTTTTTGGATCGTCCCCGAAGCGGGCTTAGAGGACTTAGCGGACATTTCTTTGTGTATGGCGCTTGACATACAATAGGCGATGCGCTATCTTCCAATCATCAGCAACGGGCAACGCGCCCACCCGAAAGGATGACGACATGGCACGCTTCACAATCAAGACCCGCGATCACGGCATGAAAAAGTTCTTCGTTCCTGACAATGGCGGCTATGTTCGCCTTGAAACCGGGAGCACGCACGGAACGCTCGGCAAACAGATTTGTTACGGTGGCGGATTCCACGGCAACACCATCACGGCCACGCCTGAGACGCTCCCGGCCGTAGCGCGCAGGTGGTGGAAGCAGCACCTCAATGCCGAGCGCAACTCGTGACCCCGCAACAGATCGCCCGAGCCCGTGACCGGCTCGGGCTGACCTTGGAGCAGATGGCGACCATGCTGGGCTACCAGGGCACACAGCGCCGGCAAATGCAGTACGACTTGGAGACCGGGCGGCGAGAAATTCGCGAGCCACAGAGGCGATTAGTCGAGGCGTATTTGTCGGGTTACAGGCCGCCAGACTGGCCCGACGACGAATGACCGCTTATCAGTAAAAGCCGCCTAGCTTGGATCGGATCTTATCCACGTGATCGGCGCCGCGCTGATTGCTTGGGCGCTTTCTATCGGCGGGGCGCCCGTGATCGGCGAGACCCGCACGCGCCCAAGCCCCGCCGCTTCCGCAACCCCGACGATCGGCCGCGACCCGGCATCCCCGAGCCCGACGGCGCTTAGGCGCCCGTCCGCGCGTTGGTCGATCCGGTCTGTCGGCGCGAAGTAGAAATGCGCGCCAGCGCGCAAGCCCAGCGCTGGCAGATCCACCGAAAGCGCGACCGCAACTAAGTCTCCGCTCGCGCTGTCCGGCGCGGGCGCCACGGCCGCGACCTCGAGCGGATAAATCAGCCCGTCGGCTTTTATCTGCCCTACAACTTGCACTGTTGCCGCTGGCCAATCTATCCCGAGCTTTTCAAACAGCGTGCGCGGCGGGACTTTCAGCACTTCGGCCCACAACAGTGCTTCCGGGATTTGCACGCGTCGCCGGCCGGCAAGCATTTGCCATAGCTTATTCGGGCTGATGCCGAAAAGCGGCGCGATCTGGACTTTCTGCAAGCCGAGCGCATCCATACGCTTTCGAAACCATTCGGCATCAGGTATAGGATTGCGAAAATCGTCATCCCGACGATTTATCTTGACGCTTTTAGCCATGGCCGAATCACCCTCGCCCGTAACTGAAAATCGCGTGTATATCGGATGCGATCCCGGTTCAACGGGCGCCATAGTCGCGCTGTTTCCAGATGGCAGCCTCGCGGTCTACGACGTGCCGCTTTCGGCGTCGCCCGTCGGCGGATCGGTTATCGACGATGCCGCGACTTGGGCGCTTGCCCAATTTTTATCCAGCTTCGGCCCGTGTACTTTCTGCATTGAACACACGTGGGGCGTGCGCGGGCAGGGTGGCTCGAGCCAATACAAATTCGGCGACACTGCGGGCTCGCTCCGCGCGATGTTCGTAGCCGCTGGCTGCCGCGTAGTGCGGGCGAGCTCACAGCGCTGGACGGCCGCCCTTCGCGTCGGCAGCGACAAGGCGCGGCACGTGGCGGCCGCGTGTGATCTGTTCCCCGCGCATGCCCGGGAATTCACGCCCGCACGCGGGCGAATAACGCTCGCGCAATGCGAAGGGCGCGCCGATGCAACTCTTATCGCTGAATACGCACGGAGAAACGGGCTATGATTTATTGCAGCAATTGCGCCTTTGCACGCGGAACGCCGCCCGTAGCGTGCGCGCGGCGGGAAGCAGAAACAATCGATCTGGTTTCCGGCCGTCCCGGCGGCCCGCTATTGCCCGCGCGTAGCGAACGCAAGCGCGGTTTCGTGGCCCGGCTCTTTCGGCTGGATAGGTGCGGCCCGGAAGCGAAATACTTCGAACGCAGGTCCGAAGCGCCGCGCATTGCTGGGCAGCACTTCGGCTCGGCGCTTAACACGCCCGTTTCGGTCAATGATCCGCCTACGCCTCCACCAAGGCTTCCGCCTACGCCTCCGCCGAAAGACCGGCGCGGGCACTATTAACCACTTAATGCGCGCGGAGAAACGGGCTATGAGCGAAGATCCAGACGAAGCGGAATTGCGCGGGCATTACGCCACGGGCGCCACGGCCTTCGTGAGCGTGTGCGTTATCGCGGCCTTCGCGTTCGTTGCTCTTATCGTTCTGCTTGGCGCCGCGGTGGAATGGTTGCGCGCGTGGATTTGAGCGACGATCAAATTGGCGGCGCTATTTTCCTTTCCGAGCGGCGCGTTGCGATGCTCGGGGACAAGGCGGGTTTCGGCAAGTCGGCGCAATTCGTCCGGGCGTGTGATTTGCTCGGCGCGTCCCGGATCACGATCATTTGCCCGCCTATCCTCCGCGTAAATGAAGCGGCCGAATTCGACAAATGGTCTTTTTGGGGACTTCCGGTCACGATCCTGCGAACCGGGAAAGACGCCGTTCCGCCGCGAGACCAGGCGGGGATTGTGATCGCGGCTTACACCCTCGTGGCCGTGAACGAAAGGATTAAGCGAGCGCTCGCCCGCCGCGGCGCCGACGTGCTCATTCTGGACGAAAGCCACAAGCTTAAAGACCCGAAGGCCAAGGCGACAAAAGCCATGTTCGCGGCCGACGGGATCGCGCGGAGCGCGGAACGCGTTTGGTTCGTGACCGCGACGCCGACGCCGAACCACGCCGGGGAATTCTTCGTGTTCGCGCGGACGGCGGGCGCGTGGCGCGGCACGTATAATCAATTTGTCGAGCGCTACTGCCGCACGGTCGAAACCCCGTTCGGCGCGAAAATCACGGGCACTCAGAACGAAGACGAATTGAAGGCGTTGCTAGCACCGCACGTGCTAGCGCGCCACAAGATCGACCCGGGCCGGGCCCCGTTGACTGTGGACGAAGTCGCCATCGAAGGCGCGCTTCCGAAATTCGAAGGCGTGCCGGCCGACGTGCTCGAGGCGATCGAAGCCGCGATTGCCGCCGGCACGTGGCACGCGCTGGACGGCCCCGCTGTGGCTACGGTTCGCCGGCAAATCGGCGTAGCGAAAGCGGAGAAAATCGGCGAGCTTGCCGCGACAGAGCTTGAAGGCGGCTGTGGCAAGATGCTCATTTTCGCGGAGCACACGGCGGTAATCGACACGCTCGCGGCGAAGCTCGCAGGCCAGGCGGTTGTCATCGACGGCCGCACGCCGCAACGCGTCCGGGAAGCCGCGTTGTCAGATTTCCAGCACACGCCTTTTCCGCGCGTCCTGATTTGCCAGCGGATGGCGCTGAAAGAGGGTGTGACGCTGACGGCCGCCACGCGCGTGCTCTTGGCCGAACCGCCGTGGACGCCCGACGATTGCGAGCAAATGATTGCACGCGCGTGGCGCCGAGGCCAGAGGCAGCCCGTTCGCGCGTCGTTCGTGTACCTGCACAATTCTTTCGACGCCCGCGTTGCGGCTACGCTGGCGCGGAAAACGGCCGATCTCGCGAAAATATCATTGGCGACGCTACGAAATTAGCGTTGCGCAATAGATTTTTAACTGCCGAAGCGCTATTTACGTGTCATCCGATGCACCTAACCCGTTGCGGAGACACACGAAATGCAGCTTCAACTTACCCTCACCGAAACATTCGACGACCCGGCCGACTTCGCCGCGTTTGCCGCACAACTCAAGTCGTTCCTGGCCAGCGTCGGCCGGTCGCTTACTGTCGCGGCGCCTGCCATCCCGAGCGGCCCCGCGACCGATCCGGCGCTGTTGGACGCGATGCGCGACGCCGCGGAGGTTCCGGCGGTTCCGGCGGTTCCGGCGGAAGCAGAGCCGAAGCGCCGCCGCGGGCGCCCGAGCAAGGCCGATGCCTCGCCCGCCAGCGGCGAGGCGCCCGAGCCTGCCCCGGCTGCCGCGGCCGTGACGACGGGCGCCCAGGTCGTCACTGACACGTCGGCGGTCGCGATGGCGGCGAGCATTCCGCCCGCCCCGAAGAATTTCGACGAATTCAAGCCGCACGTTCTCGAATTTGTGAAGGCGCATGGCGTGAAGGAAGGTCCGGCTAAGTGGACGGCGTTTCTCGCCGCGCGGGGCTTCAAGACCGTGTCGGACGTGACGACGGGCGACAACGCCGCGGCGAAGATCGCCGCGCTTTGGCCCGACATGGTCCAGGCAATTGCGGAGGCGAAAGCCGCTTCCGCCAAGTGAACCCCGGCTGGTGTTGCGTCGGGTGCGCGTCCGCCCATGGTGTTGCATTGGGCGGACGCGCTTCAAGCCCGGCGGGCTGGTGTGCCGCCGGCGCGCACACGGTCAAAACCCGAATTGAATTCGTAGCGGAGGGGATTACGCATGCTGGAATGGTGGCGAGACTTTCAGACTTGGCGCCTCATCCGGCGCAATCACCGATGGATCCGCCGCGCCCGAAAGGCGTTGCAGGCGGGGGATTATCACCGCGTCAGCGCGTGTCTCCGGAAAGTCAACCACGCGGAAATGGAACTCGCGATGGCGAGACTTCAAGCAAGGGGGCGGGAACAATGAACGGACCAACAGCACATTCGTTTCTTGGCGGCAGCGTCGCTAAGCAATTCATCAATTGCCCCGGATCGGTTCGTATCCGCCGGGCGTTGCCGCCGACGCCGTCCAGCGTCCACGCGGAGGAAGGTACGCGGTTGCACGCGCTGCAAGAGCACTGCTTGCGCGAAGGGGAATACGACGCGAGCGGCTACGTCGGGGCGTTGCTGCCGGAAGATCCCCGGAACGCCGCGCCTTTCACGAAAGAGCAAATCGCGGCCGTGAATGCGGTGCTTCGCCACGTCGAAACGCTCATGCAGCTTCCCGGCGCGGAATTGTTCGTGGAAACGAAATTCACTCTCGCCGACATCCGGGAAGGCATGTTCGGAACGTGCGACGTGTGCGTGTGGACGCCCGAGCGGCTTCATGTCGTGGACGCCAAGTATGGAAAGGGCGTCGCGGTAGAGGCCGCGGAGAACGATCAGCTTCGATACTACGCCGCCGGCGCGCGGCGCGTGTTCGGGGATCGCACGCCGTGGGAATTGACGCTGACAATCGTTCAGCCCCGGCTTGCAGTCCCGCACCCCGACGGCCCGGTGCAGTCGTGGGACGTGGATTTGATTTCGCTCATGGCGTGGGAAGCGGAGCTTGCGGAGGCAGTCGAGCGGACGGACGCGCCCGACGCGCCGCTTGCCGCCGGCGATTGGTGCCGGTTCTGCCCCGGGGCGCGTATCCAGGCGAGCGGCGACTACGGTTGCGCGGCCGTGGCAGCCAAGATCAACGCCGCCCGGGATGACGCGTTCGCCGTGCTCGAGGATCCGCCCGTGCTGGCGGGCATGACGGCCGCGGAGATTGGCCGCCGTTATTCCGAGCTCGCTTTGCTCGCGAAGTACATCAAGGATTTCTCGACATTCGTCCGCGCGAAGGCGCGCACGGAATTGCCGGACGGTTTCGAATGGGCGCCCGGCGGCCGTTCATGGAAATGGAACAAGCCCGCCGGCGACGTGCTCGATTTCGTGCGCGCAATCGACGGCGACACGGCCGCGGCGGATCTCACTTCGATCGTTACCCCGATCCAAGCGGAAAAGGCGCTTGGGAAAGACACGTTTGCCGCCGTCGCGGCTTTCGTGGACAAAGGCACTTCGGCCCCTTCACTCGTCAAGAAAGGATCACGAAAACAGACACTCACCCTTGCCCAAGTTGCGGACTACTTCGCGGCCAACAATGACGCGGCGTTTTCCGAAATCGAATAACTCGAATAATCACCAGTAAACCTAGAAGGGAAATCGCATGCAACCCGAAGACCTCGCCCGCCTCATGACCGCGCATCCGTTCCGCGTCCTGAACGATCAGGGCGGCAACCCGTCCGGGCAGATCGTCACCTGTCCCGTGCGCGTCGGCTTCCTGGCAATCGACAAGCTCTATGCATCTAAGAAGTATCCGAGCCGCACGCCGGAAGCGTCGGCCACGCTGATCGTCCCGCCGTCGGCCGATCTGTCCGCCTTGCAGAACGAAGCGCGGCGCATCGCCGGGCAGCACTTCGGCGCGGCGCTAAACACGCCCGTTTCGGTCAATGATCCGGTCTCGGGGCAAATGGTCCAGACGACGGCCGCGAAGCTGATGCGTTGGCCGTGGAAGTCTCAGAGCCAGAACAAGGGCAAGCCCGGCTATTCGGCCGACGGTTCGGGCATCTTCCTCCGCGCCGGTTCGCAGTTCCTTCCGCGCGTGATCGACGCGAAAAAGAACGTGATCCCGTCCGACGATCCCGCGCTTTATCCTGGCATGTGGTGTCTGGCGCTGTTGCGGCTGTACGCGTATCCCAAGGTACTGCCGCCGCGGTTCGGCGCTGAAACGATTTTCGGCGTGAATGTCGGGCTCGTTCAGCTCCAGAAGATCGGCGACGATGCCCGACTTTCGAGCGGTTCGAACGGTGACGACGCTTTCGGCATCCTCGAGCACGCCGGCGCGACGGCCGCGGCGCCCGCCAATGTCCCGGACGCAAGCGGCATCGCGTGGTGAAGTCTTCGGGCGCGGCGGGCTGAAACTCGCCGCGCCCGAATTGTCTGCAAAGCGAAACGCCGTGAACTACTACAACGAAAACAACCCCGGCGCCGCGCGATGGTTGCGGAACCTGATTGAAGCGGGCGAAATACCCTATGGCCACGTTGACACTCGCGATATCAGGGCCGTGCGATCCGAAGACCTCCGCGGCTATACGCAATGCCATTTCTTTGCTGGCATCGGCGGATGGTCGCTCGCGCTCCGTCTCGCGGGATGGCCGGACCATCGTCCAGTTTGGACCGGCTCTTGTCCGTGCCAGCCTTTCAGTATTGCCGGGCGCCGCAAGGGCACGTCCGACGACCGGCACCTATGGCCGACCTTCGCGAGCCACATTCGCGAGTGCCGCCCTGCAAGGATCTTTGGCGAGCAAGTTGCAAGCCGCGATGGCCGGGCGTGGCTCGGCGGAGTACGCCTTGACTTGGAAGACTTGGGATATGGCGTCGGGGCCGCCGATTTGTGCGCTGCGGGCGTCGGGGCGCCGCATATCCGGCAACGACTGTTCTTCGGCGCAATCCGGGTGGTCCACGCCGACGACGACGGACGCAAAGCGCGGGACGAAGCCGCCGCGGCCTTGGGATACGGCGGGATGGCCTACGCCAACGGCATCGGGCTTCAATTCGCGGGAAGATCCGGCGCAATGGCGGGCGCGGCAAGCCAAGCTCAAAGCGAAGGGGATCAACGGGAACGGGGCGGGCGTCCCGTTCGGGGTAGCGGTTCGGGAAGCGGCGGGATGGGCGACGCCAAAAGCGGGCGATTGGCGCGACCCGCGCGTTTCAGAGAAGACGCTTTCGGAAAGCTCGCGCCCGCTGAACGAGCAAGCCCATGGGCTGACAGCGAATGGCTCGACTGCCGGGACGGAAAAGCCCGGCGTGTTAAATCCGGAATTCGTCTCTTGGTTGATGGGTTTCCCCGAGACGTGGAACCGGCACTTTCGGGATACGGCAATGCCATCGTCCCGCAAGTCGCGGCGGCGTTCATAGGAGCTTTCGAAGATGCGATTCATTCTCTTTAAGCACGCCGAGACGGCTATGGCGCTACTGCTTTCCGAAACGGAGGCCGGCGAGCGCGTATGGATTCCGAAGTCACAAGTTGAAGTCATTCGCGAGCACCCCGGCGCGCTCGGGGAACCGGACTTGATCGAACTCGACATGCCGGAATGGCTTGCGGAGAAAAAGGGCTTTCTGTAATGCCGGAACGCGTCGCCGTTATTGACTTTGAGACGCGAGCCGCCCGGGATCTTCGGAAGACGGGCGTTGAAGCCTATGTTGAATGCCCGCATTTTCGCGCGTCGTGTCTCGCGTGGTGTTTCGACGAAGGCGACGGCGTCGATTACCCGGTGCACGGATGGGACATCCTGCAATCGCCTTTCCGCGGCGCATGGTTCCTCGCGCTGCAACAGCACATTCGCGACGGCGGCGCGGTCGTTGCCCATAACGCCCGCTTCGAATTGACCGTGTGGCGAAAGCTCCGCGAGCGCGATCCGGACACGTGGCCCGAGCTTCGCCCCGAACAACTTCACGACACGATGGCGCTTGCTCGCGCGCTGGCGCTGCCCGCGAAGCTCGAGCACGTCGCGCCGGCACTGCGACTGCCCTTCCGCAAGGATCTCGAGGGGCACAAGCTGATGCTGAAACTGTGCAAGCCCAAGCCGCAACGCAAGAAAGCGGATAAGGGCAAGATCGAATGGAACGAAGCCCCGGCCGATCTCGCGCGGCAACTCGAATATTGCAAGCGCGACGTTGAAGTGGAGCGCGCCGTGTGGCGCAAATTGCCGCCGCTCATTCCGGTCGAGCGCGAGACGTGGATACTGGATCAAGAAATAAACGACACGGGCGTTTACGTGGATGAACCGGCCGTGCGCGCATGCTTGGCCATGGTCCAGCAAGAGCAAGAGCGATTGAATAGCGAGCTTTTCTTGCTCACGGATGGCTATGTGAAAACCGCCAATTCGGCCGCGGCGTTGCGCGCGTGGCTCTTAGTGCATGATTGCGTGCTGCCCGATCTGCGGAAAGGCACCGTGGACGAAGCGCTTAGCCGGCCGCTGCCGCCTGACGTGCGCCGCGCGCTCGAGATCCGCCAAGAGTGCGCGAAGGCTGGCACTGCCAAGCTCGGGGCGATGCTTCACGGGCTCACGCCCGACGGCAGAATTCACGGCCTTTTCGAGTATCACGGCGCGGGC